>Ga0078972_1009444_pt1 | contig 19238 bp, 15 predicted proteins | sample YelNatPaOPGAMG01_FD_67568 | JGI IMG/M metagenome (GOLD analysis project Ga0078972, IMG submission 67568) | Hot spring thermophilic microbial communities from Obsidian Pool, Yellowstone National Park, USA - OP-RAMG-01 (SPADES assembly) (version 2) | ecosystem: Environmental > Aquatic > Thermal...
AGCCGGGCAGATTCGCTCCATCGTTTCATGCATCCCCCCAAGCCATCAGGGATGGGGGCGGCGAGGCCTCGCCGCCCCCATCCCCGGGTCGTCGCAGAGGCACGATGCCCCTGCGACGACAAGGGAACATTCTGCCTACTTGGCTTCCTCGTAGGCAGCCTGGAAGTCCTTCATGTACTCTGCGATCGGGAACGACAGTCCGTACTTGTTCAGAGTCTCGGGCGGGATGTCGCCAAAGAGCTTGGCCTTGGCCTCCTCCGACACGTTGGGCAGCACCTTGGCCGGGTCGATGCCGGGGTACCAGCCCTGCTGGCCCACGATGACCTTGGCCTGCTGCTCGGGGCTGCAGATGAACTCGGCGTACTTCTTGGCTTCGGCGATGTGGGCCGACTTGGTGGGGATGACCACGTACATCGGCTGGCCGGGCAGGCCGGGCTCAGGCAGCACCATGCGCAGCTTGGGATCCATGCGGCCCTCGTTCTTCCAGAGCACGAACATGTCGACCCAGACGGGGCCCATGTCGATCTCGCCGCGGTTGAGCATGTCGAGGGTGCCGTTGTTGCCGTTGGTGATGGTGCAGGGCAGGGCTTTCATCTCTTTGAAGATGTTGACCCAGTCGGCCTCGAGCGCCTTGTCGTAGGGGCCCCTGGCGAGCTGCTGATACTTGCCGGTCTTCCAGTAGAGATAGCCGGCGACAAAGCCGACGCCGCTCATGCCACCCTTGACGCCGTTGTAGCCAAAGCGGTTGGGGTGCGCCTTGATCCAGGCCACCAGCTCGTCCAAGTTCTTGGGCGGGTTGGGGACCTTGTCGGGGTTGTAGGCGATGGCGACCTGGCTGTTGAACATGGGGATGACGTAGCCGTCGACGTTGGTGCCCAGGGCGTTCTTGGCCATCTCGGTCAGGCTGCCGGCCAGCGAGGTCTCGGGCACGTACTTGAGCGCCAGGCCGTCCTTGATCATCTGGCCCATGATGCTCTGGTGCACGATCACCACATCGAGGTCCCAAGTTGCGGCGCCCGCATCTTTCTCGGCTTTGAGCTTGGTGTAGATGGCCTGGCTGCCGGCATCGCCGGGGCCGGTGCCGACCACGTTGATGGTCACGTTCGGGTTCTGCTTGACGAACTCGGGGCCGAACTTGTTGCGCTGCAACTCTTCCATGTTGGTATCGCCTGCTGTGGCGATGCTCAACGTGATCTTTTGAGCTGGCGCGCTGGTGGCCGGCGCCGTGGTTGGAGCTGGCGCGGCCGCTGTGGCAGGCGCCTTTGTCGGAGCGGGCGCGGCGGTCGGGCTGGGAGCAGCGGTGCTGCAGGCTGCCAGCATGCCCGTCACTACCAGCAGGCTGACGACGATGGGCAGGACCTTCCGAAGCATGGAACTCCTCCTTGACTGAGAACACAGCTCTCGATCGACATCCTTGTGGACCCCTCACGCGACTGTACCGAGCTCGGGCAGTACGGACCTCCTTTCCGGCGGCGATGCGCTTGGCGAACGGAGCCACGGGCGGGCCAGTTCCAGCCTGCGCCGCGGGCCCCCATCACAACGAGAGAGTCAGGCCATCTCTGGCCAGCGTGAGCGGGCCGGTGAAGAAAGGGGCTGCCTGGGCCCGCACGACCGGCTCGCGACACGACGGGTAGAAATGGGTCAGCACCAGGTGCCGCGCGCCCGCCTGAGCGGCAATGCGCGCTGCCTGGGAGGGCGTCAGGTGATCGGGCTTGGCCAGCTCGTCGGGGAAGGAGCACTCCAACACGAGGAGGTCGGCTCCCTGGGCCAGGGCGACCAGCTCGGGGCACTCGGCAGCGTCGCCCGAGATGACGACGACCTTGCCTTCGGCCTCCAGGCGGTAGCCGCACGAGCCGGGCATGTGGTGGGTAGGCGCGGCGCGGATGGCCCAGCCTGGGCCGGCAAAGGGACCCGTCTCGGCCGTGTGGCGGCAGAGGCGGTAGGTGGAGGGCGTAGCCCAGGGCTGAAGGGCCAGCAGCCCGTCGAGAAACGGCCAGAAGGCCGCAGGGGCGGTCAGGTGCAGGTCGCGGGTGCGCCGGCTCAGGTCCATGGCCTGCAGGAGTGGGATCAGGTCAGCCGTATGGTCTGAATGCATGTGGGTGTAGTAGAGGCAGTCGAGCCGGGTGGGCTCGACCCCCAGGTCGAGCAGGCGGCCGATGGTGCCGGAGCCGCTGTCGAACAGCAACGGAACATCGCCCACAGAGGCCAGAAGGCCGGAAGCGGCGCGGTCTGCGACGGGTAAGCCGGTGCCGGTGCCGAGGAACGTGAGCTGCACAGGGAGCCCTCCCAAGCTATGGACCGTTCCAGGGGCGCTCGGAGGCAGGAGAGCGGCTGCCTGCCTGCGCGCGGTGATGACTGCGACCTACCGACGGAGAAGCCAAAAGGACTCAAAGGGCCGTTTTTGCTATGGAAACGTGTGCATAGCGCCATTCTACCACACTTTTCGCGAAATTGCAAAAGCTGGGTGGCGGGCCGGCGATGGGCCCCGCCCCATCTGACCCGGGTGGCCGGCGGGTCGGAATCGGCTTGGACGTGGGTATGGGAAGGCCCTATAATGGAGAAATCATCGGGCTGGCGGCGCCGTCGGTGCCGCCAGCCGGGGAGTGCGAGGCCATGAAGGTGGCGAACGAGAGCCCAGGGCCCCGCGTCTACGAGATGAAGGTCGTGCTCGACGGCAGCACACCTGCCATCTGGAGGAGGATTCGCGTCGCATCGAACGTGAGCCTGGCCCGGCTGCATCGCATCCTGCAGGCAACCATGGGCTGGGGCGGCTATCACCGCCACCTTTTCGTCGTGCGCGGCCGCTACTACGGCCGGCCCGACCCCGAGGGCGAGGTCTACGATGAGAGGCAGTTCACCCTGGGCCAGGTGGTGCGGCGCGCCGGCGACAGGTTCACCTACGAGTATGACCTGGGCGATGGCTGGATCCACGAGGTGCTGGTGGAGAGGATACTCCCGCCAGAGCCCGGGCCGCACACGCCGGTGTGTGTGGCCGGCGAGCGGGCCTGCCCACCCGAAGACGTGGGCGGCCTCTACGGCTACTATGAGTTTCTCGACGCTCTGCAGAATGCTGTGTTTCCGGGGCACGAACGTGCTCTGGAATGGATCGGGGGCAGTTTCGACCCCGATGCTTTCGACCTGGAGACGGTGAACCGGCGGCTACGGCAACTGGCCCGTCGCAGACATAAGGTGAGAACCCCCTGACGCGCGGCTGCCTGGCTGGCGCTGCTGGGGCGTGACTCTGCGGTGGAGGACAGGGCGGAGTTGGGGCCGGCGATTCGGCCGCTGGCCCCAACCCCACGGGCTTGTAGACGCGGGCTAGCGCGCCGGCCCGGTAGGCGTGATGGTGTAGCTGAAGGTGGCCGGTTCGGTCGTGTAGCGGGTGAGGCCCGAGATGGCGAGCACGACGCGGTCCAGGTCTTGCCCGAACCCATCGATGGCGAGGGTGCCGTGTTGCTGAGCGTCGAGGGGCAGGCGCTCGATGCGGGTCGCCTTGCCCTGCTCGATGACCTGCACGAGGAAGGTCTGCGGCAGCCGGTTGTCGATGCGCACAAACCCCTCGGCCTGCCAGCCGGCGGCCGCCGTCTCGGCGTCGTCGCTGAACCCGAGCTCGGGCATCGCGATGTCGTCGAGGCAGAGGCCGGGCAGGTTGACCGCGTCGTCGGTGACCATCTCAAAGCGTATCTGGATTGGCTTCCCTGCGTAGGGGGTCAGGTCGACCGTCTCGCGGACCCACTCCGGGGCCAGCCGGGTGGCGGCGCCTGCCGGGTGGCCCGAGAAGCCGGTATAGCCGGGGCCAAAGGCGTTGCCGTTGGGGTTGTAATCGCTGGTATGGGCGGTTGAGAGGGGCTTCCAGGTGGTGCCCCCGTCGGTCGAGACCTCGACGTAGGCATAGTCCCAACCATCCTCCAGCTCGTACCACAGCGAATACTCCAGGGTGGCCTTCTGCACGCCGGTGAGGTCGAAGGAGCGGGTGAGGCGGGTGTCGCTCATGTCGCCGCGGTTCGACCACCACTCGTAGTGGCCCTGCGCCGGCTGGTTGGGCACGACGGCCGTGCTCGGGCTGCCGCTGAACTCGATGGTGATTCCCTGGGTGCGGGGCGCGATGGCGATGTAGCGCGTGCCATACTGGTTGACGGTGCCGGTCTCGTGCACCGGTAGCTCACGTTGCGTCTCCTGCACCACGACGTGGGGCGCCGCCTGCTGGTAGGCGTAGCGGCCCTGCTCGAGCGAACGGTCGTTGAGCAGGTTGGCCACCACCCAGTCGGCAAAGAGGTCATCGAAGGTGGGCGCGCCGGCCCTCTGGCTCAGCACCTTCTCGAACCCCGCGATGCCGTTCTCCGGCTCTTCGAGCACCGCCTTGAGGGCTGCGGGGCCCATGCGCTGCAAAAAGTACTCCATCCACAGGTAGGAGGCGCCATAGTGGGGCAGGGTGTCCTCGTCGGGGCTCAGCGACCAGGCGTTGAGCTGGGTATCGGGCTGCTGGGCGAAGGATTGCACTGCGCCGCTGGTGCCCAGGCCGCAGAGGCGGGCGGCCAGCTCCGAGGCCCCTTCGTTGACCCACGACTCCTCATTCGAATCCAGGTGCCAGTGCACCATGTGCTGGAATTCGTGGGCCAGGATGGCCAGGTAGCGTTCGCTGCCGGGCGTGGCCGCATCGGCGTTCATGTAGAACATCTCGCGCTCGTTGCTGTAGGGGTTGACCTGGCGCGAGAACTCGTCGTGGCTCGAGTAGTAGCCTGCTGCGCCGCTGAAGCGGGCGTTGAGGATGGTGATGCGCGGGTCGTTATCCACTCCCGGCGTCCATTCGCTGCCAAAGTACTGGTGCACGGTGGGGTAGATGCGCTCGTCAAAGTCCTTGGCAGCGCGCTCGAGGCCGGTCTGGTCGACCTGGATGCCGTCCTGTACCCACATCTCTGTGTGCTGCGAGATCAGGCGCAGCGTGGCCGTGATGGGGAAGACCTGGCGGGTGTCGGAGTTGGAGACGTAGAACTGCGCGCGGTCGCCCGTCGCAAGCTTGGGCGGCGCAGCGTTCACCACCTCTGGGATCGGCGCAGCGGCTGGCCGCAGCCGCTCGGCCAGGGCCCGCGAGTCGCGCGCCGGCACGACGGCCGAAGCCAGAGCCTCGAGGGTGTCGGAGGCGGGTACCTGGGCTGCGGGGCAGGGGGTGGGCTGGGCGGTGGGCAGCGACGCGACGATGGTCGCCTGCTGCCGGGCAAAGTGCAGGGCCTGCAGCAAGCCGGCGCCGCTGGCCGCCACACTCAGTACCAGGCCGGCGGCCAGGACTGCCGCTGCCAAAAACAGGACTCGCCGTCGCAAATCTCCTCCAACGCTTCGGTGTAGGGCAAAGCATCCGCCCCAGCCGCGCCACGCGCGGGGGCGCCGGTTCCCAAGCCGATGCCTCGCTCCTACCTCGGGTTAGAGCCTATCCGAAAACCCGTAGAATAGCCCCCTTCGCCTTGCTCAGGGCAGGCTCTTGTGGGCGTCGCCCGTGCCGCATTCGGCGCTGCGGCGCAGCGAAACGGGCACAAGGCCCTAGACTACGCGGCTTCTCGGATAGGCTCTTAGCATTCACTCCTTGGATAGCTCGAGCGGCGCCCCACAGTTCGGGCACTGGCGCAGGGCCTCCTTGACCGGAAAGGTCGAGCCACAGTAAGGGCAGCGCCGCGTGACCAGCGACTGCTGCAGCCCGCGGATGACGTACACCGTGCGCCCGCTGCGCTCCTCGGGCTGGGCCTGCCCGGCGGCGGCGAGCTTGTCGAGCGTCTCCTGGGCCAGGCTGGCGGGAATGCGGAATTCGGCCTGCACCTGCGCAGCCGTGACCTCGCCGCCCAGCCGGCGGGCCAGGGCCAGCGTGCCTGCCGATAGCGCCCCGGGGCTGATCTCGGCCTGGCGGCGCAGCGTCAGGATGCCCCAGGCCAGCGGCACTGCCGCCGCGGCGAAAAAGCCGGCTGCCGTCAGGATGCGCTCGGGCCTGGCCGCAGCAGCGATCAGGAAGAGCAGCCCCAGGGCCAGCAGGGGCACAGCCACGATCAGGGCGATGATGGCGAGGGCTCGCTTCATGTTCTCTGTCCTTCCGGTGGCGCCAGGCCACCCCCGCCGGGGGCCGCCTAACCGCAATGCCTTTCCGCCAAGGCTCTGCGCCTAACCCCAGGCTTTGGTGGCCTGGGTAAGGGCATCGCCCAGGCTCTCGAACATGGCCGCAATGGCCTGCTCGCTCAGGCGGCCGGTGATGGCCGGCCGGACGCGCCGGCTGAACTCGGCCGGGTGGGTGCCCAGCATCTTTTCGTCCTTCACCTGCGCCTGCAGCTCGGGCCAAAGGGCGTGGAAGTTCAGGACCGAGTCGCTGAGCGCCACGTGCAGCTCGCGCAGGTTGTACTGGCGCTGCTCTTCGTAGACCTTTTCGGCGCTCTTGTAAAAGCGCTCCAGGCCTTCGGCGAGGCCCTTGAGCAGCCCCAGGGCTTCGGCCACCGTGCGCAGCCCCTCTTCGTACTCGCCCCTCACTTGGTTGAGCCGCACCACCTCGGCCAGCGCGGCGCGCAGGGGCTCCGGCGCTTCGGGCACGGTCTGCAGCTCGGCCAGGTAGCGCCCCGCGCCGTTCTCGCGGCTGAGGCGGGCCAGGTTCTCCTGCAGGTAGTCGAGCCGGGCCTGGAGTTGGGCGGCTTCGGCCGAGGCAGCATCCCACCTGGCGCGCAGCTCGGCCTGGTTGATCTCAAAGCTGCGCTTCTCCTCTTGCCACATCTCTCGCACGCGGCGAAGCCGCACCGTCTCCTGGGCCAGCAGGCGCCGTTGGGCCTCGCGCTCGCGGCCCAGGCGCCGCCGGCGGAACAGGCCGGTGAGCCAGGGGGTGGCCTTGATCTCCGCGTCGAGGCGGCGAATCTCCTGTTCGATGGCGGCCCGCCGCGCCTTGCAGGCCTCCTCGTCGGCATCGAGGCGAGGGTTATCGCGGCGCAGGGCCTGCAGCCCGGCCTGGGCCTCGGCAGCGACGGCATCGGCCTCCTGGCGCCGCGCCTCGACCCGCCCCCGCAGGTCCGCAATCTCCTGCTCGATCCTGGCCTGCTCTTCTTGCACCGCTCGAAGCAAGCTCTGTGCCACTTCAGGGGGCAGCTGGGCATCGTCGAGCAGCATGGGCACGGTCTGGCGCACGGCGGCCTGCCAGGACGCAAGCGTCTGGCGGTGGAGCTCGTTGAACTGGAACTGCACCTCTTCGATCTCGGTGTACACGCTGCGGATGGCGCGTTGCTGGTTGGCCACGTACTCGCAGAAATCTCCCAGGCGGACCGTTTTGGGCATGCGCTCTCACTCCTTCGGCCGGGCTTGCCGCACCCCTACGCCCCAACTCCGGCGGCGCAGGCGGCGCAGGCGCCAGCGCCACTCCGCCCAGGGCGATGCAGGGGGCACGCAGCCATCCAGGTCGGCAAAGCCGCCGCGCTCATCCCAATAGAGGGGGCAGGCGCCGCAACAGATGTGCTTGATGTCGCACTTTTCGCAAGCGGGCGGCAGGAATGCCTTGGAGCGCCAGTAGCGCGCTGCGGGCCCGTGCCACACCTCTTGGAAGGTATGGTCCAGCAGGTTGCCGATCCCTTCCTCAAAGCTGGAGCAGGGCAAGACGTCGCCTGCCGGGTTGACCGAGAGCAGCCCGTCGGCAGCCGCACACGACTTGGAGCCGAGACCGGCCTGGACGGGGTTGAACAGGCAGTAGGGCACCGGCGAGTACCACACCAGGCGCAGGCCTTCAGCCTCGGCCCGGGCCTGTGCCCGCTGGATGAGGGGGCCGATTTCGCGGTAGCTAACGCCGATGGCGGGGTGCGCCAGGGCCGTGCCCGTGCGGATGACCATGTTCATCGAGAGGTACTCCGAGCCCAGCTCGCGCGCGACGTAACCGACCAGCTCCTCCAGGTGCTCGCGATTGGCGGCGCAGATGGTGGTGTTGGTGTGGGTGTGGATGCCGGCCCGGCGCAGGGCGCGCACTGCCTGCGACGTCTTGGCAAAGGCGCCTGCGTGGCCTACGATTTCGTCGTGCAGCTCGGCCGTGCCTGCTTCGAGGCTCACCTGCGCCGAGTCGAGCCCGGCCGCCGCCAGCCCGGCCACGTAGGCCTCATCGGCGCAGCGCAGGCCGTTGGTGATGAGGTTCACGCGCATGCCCTTGCCCTTGGCGTAGGCGATGAGCTCGGGCAGGTCGTCGCGCAGAGTGGGCTCGCCGCCGGTGAACGAGACGGTGGGGCAGCGGGCTTCGTCGAAGATACGATCGATGATGCGCTGCACCTCCCCGGTCGACATCTCGCGCACCTGGCGGCCGCGTTCAGGCGAGGCAGCATAGCAGAACTGGCACCGGTTCTGGCAGCGGTAGGTCAGCGCGATCTCTGAGAGGACGGGCAGGTCGCGCTTGTGGCTGCCAAAGCGGGTCTGGCGCACGGCCGGCGCACCGCAGACGTCGTCGTTGAGCAGCGAGGCCACGCTGGCCAGCAGGCGCTCCAGGTCGGCCTCGACGCGGCCCTCGGGGATGCCGTACTGCGCTGCCACCTGGTGGATGACGGCGTCGACGTCGGGAGGCTCACCGGCGTAGAGGCGCGCCAGCATGGCCGTGGCCGTCGCGTTCAGGTTGTGCACCCGGTTGGGGCGCAGGATGAGCAGGCCGTCGTCGGGGCGGATGTACACATACTCTCTGGTCTGGGCGACCAGGGTCGCCGCAAAATCCTGCAGGTGTGACATCGTTCCTCAGCAGGCTGCTAGAAGTGGCTCACACAGGCCGAATGGCAGGCCGAGTGGCAGGCCGAGTGACAGACACAGGCCGAGTGGCAGGCCGAGTGGCAAGCATCGTGGACGCAGGCCGAATGGCAGGCCGAGTGGACGCAGGCCGAGTGGCATGCCGAATGGCAGGCCGAGTGGCACGCATCGTAGCCCGCGGCGCCCTGGCCGGCATCGCGGCCGAGGATACGATCGGCCGTCCCCTCGATCTGCGAGGCCGCGCCGGCCATCACCCCCTCGATGCTCTGGGTGACCTGGCTGGCAAACGACTCGATGGGGCGCACGGCCTCCTCGGCGGCCTGCACCAGGGGCGACGGGCTTGGGGCCGTCGCTGAGGGGCTGCCTGCGCTCGGCTGCGGCGGCCGCGGGGTGTGGCCGATGATGACCCATGGCGTATAGGGGCGGCGAGCCAGGTCGGGCCAGGCCACGGGCCGCGGCGCCTGGCGCCACTCGCGTTCGTACTCCTCCTGGGCCTGGCGGATGCGGCGCCCGTAGGCCTCGCGCGTGGCCGCCGGGTCGGCGTTCCACACCTTGGGCCGCACCGAGGCGGCCACGGCGGCCATGATCTTGTCGATCTGGGCCGGGTCGATGGTGCCTTCGGGCAGGATGGCCGCCACGAGCGCCTGCTCATAGGCGTTCATCGGTGCCTTGGGCTGGGTGACCTCGAGCTGCAGCGGCTGGCGGTTCAGCACCGTCACTACGCCGCGCTGCTCGAGGCCAAGCACGATGAGGGCGACCACCTTGGCCGAGTTGCCCAGGTAAAAGGCCGCCTCGACGGCGTCGAGGTCGGGCACGGCGCCGGGCGTTTCAAAGGTCTCGATCTCGATCTCGGGCGGCTCGTACTCGGGCTTGCGCCTGCGGCGCACCAGCACGATGGCCAGGATGGCGACCACCAGGCCGGCCAAACCCCCTACCCCGCACACCAGCCCCGCCGCCGGGCATAGCTCTCTCTCCGTCAGGTGGACCGTCGTGCCCGCAGAACCGCCCTCTGGCTGGGCGGGCGGCGCGCCCGGCGTGGCGGTGACGTGGAGGGGGATGGCCGTCTGGGCGGTGCCGGGCACGGCCGTTGCGGGCAGGAAGAAGCGCGGCTGCATGGCGCCCTGCGCAGGGAGGTTCTTCTTCTCGATGTAGATTGAAAGCCAGGTCTTGCCGGTAGCCTCGTCGGGGGTGGGGAAGTAGACCCAGCGGTCAAAGCCTGCCGTCTCGCCGGTCACGACGCCGGCCCGGTTGACGATGGCATCGGTGACCTGCTCGGGCTGGGTGATGCCGGCCGGCAGCTCGATGGGGAGGATGAACTGGATGACCGAATCCTGAATGGGCAGTGACCACTGGAAGGGTGCCCAGCCCATGGCCCGGTAGGCCTTGCCTTGCACGGAGGTGGCATCGAACACCGAACGGTCGATGGTGTAATGGATGGTGACCGTGTACTGCTGGCCGGCGCGGGTGGGGCGCTCGAAGATGGCGCTATAGTACCCCGAGCGGGCAGGCTGCAGCCGGACCGTGAAGCTGCCATCGGGCCCCTGGCCAGCCGAGGAGACGATGGTGTGCTGGGGGTCGAAGGGGCCGATCTCGGCGATGCGGTCGCGCCCCTGGTTCTCGGTAAAGACGAGGGTGTACTTGATATCGAGCCGGCCGTCGGTCAGGATGACGACGTAGGATTCGGCCTTGTTCAGCGTCACCGGGTCCTGGGCCATGGCGGGCAGGGCTGTGGCGCCGATCAGGGCACAGGCAATGAGCAGGGCAAAGGCGATTCTCTTCATCTGGACTCCCCTCGCAGGCGCGACACCAACACCAGGAATGCGAACTGGGGCAGCGCCAGCATCCGCCGCCACCGCCACGGCTGATGGACGAGCCGGTAGAGCCATTCCAGCCCCAGCCGGCGCCACGCGGCCGAAGGCCAGGGCACGCGCCCCGAGAGGTAGTCGAAGGTGCCACCGACGCCCATGGCCACGCGCACGCCCAGGCGCTCACGGTTGCGGGCGATCCACAGGTCCTGCTGGGGCGCGCCAAAGGCCACGAAAAGGAAATCGGGGCCTCCCTGGCGGACGCGGGCCACGATCTCCTCCTCTTCCTCGGCTGCCGGCGAGCCGGCATAGGTGCCCGCGATGCGCAGGCCCGGCGCATGGGTTACGAGGCGGGCGGCGGCCGCCTCGGCGACTCCGGGTGCAGCCCCCAGCAAGAAGAAGCTCATGCCCCGTGCCCCGGCAAGGGCGGCCAGGTCGAGGGTTGTCTGCACGCCCGTGGCCCGGCCACGGAGGGGCGTGCGGAGGATGCGCGAGGCCCAGATGAGCCCCACGCCGTCGGGCAGGGCCAGGTCGGCCGCCTCGAGCACGGCATGGAAGGCCGGGTCGCGCCGGGCACGGATGACGAACTCGGGGTTCACCGTCACCACGTGCCACGGGCGGGCCGGGGCAGCGAGCGCCATGGCCATGATCAGGCCGGCGGCCTGGGCCTGGTCCACATCATCGACGCGCGTGCCCAGGATGCGCACGGAGCGAAAGCTGGGTGAAGCGTCCAAGACGGTCCTTTCGGTAGCAAGCAACTGAAGGAACTGGGGGAGCTGAGGGAACCCTTGGCATCACTCTGTCTCAGCTCCCTCAGCTCCTCGAGTTCCGCCAGTTCCTTCGCTCAGAACGTCCAGAATCTCGCGGGCGGCCCGCTCCCACGAGAAGCGACGGCACCAGGCCAAGCCGCGGCTGGCCAGGCTCTGACGCAGGGCGGCGCTGCCCAGTAGGTGCGCCAAAGCGGCGGCCAGAGCGTCGGTGTCGGTGGCCGGAAACTGCAGGGCCGCATCGCCGGCCACCTCGGGCAGAGAGCCGGCGTCGGAGCAGATCACAGGCGTGCCACAGGCCATCGCTTCGAGCACAGGCAGCCCAAAGCCTTCGTACAGGCTTGGCATGACAAAGCACTCGGCCGCGCTGAGCAGGGCCGGCAGGTCCTCCTGCGGCACATAGCCGGGCAGGCGCACCCGCCCCTCGAGCCCAAGCCGGCGGATGGTGGCCAGGGTCTCGCCGGCCAGCCAACCGATTTGCCCGGCCAGGACCAGGTCAACTCCCGCCAGTGGGCCGGGCAGGCGGGCAAAGGCCTCGACCAGGCGCGCCAGGTTCTTGCGCGGCTGGATGGTGCCCACGTAGAGCACGAACGGCCGGTTCAGGCCGTAGCGGCGGCGCGCCTCGTCTTGGGCAGCCGGGTCTGCCCGCGTCATGGCCGGGTCGAGGCCCGGGTAGACCACCCGAATGCGCTCGGCAGGCACGCCGTACTCCCGCTGCAGGTCGCGCGCGGTCGCCTGCGAATCGGCGATGATGTGCCGGGCCGCCCGGCAACTGAAGCGGGTGGAGGCATCGAGGTACAGCCGGGCCTGCCAGGTGTGCTGGTGCGGGAAGAAACGGTAGCCCAGGTCGTGTATGGTGACCACCGTGGCCGGCGGGTGCCACAAGGGCACCACGTGCGCCGGCACAAAGAGCACATCGGGTGGCCGCCGCGCCATCTCGCGCGAGAGGCCTACATGCGTCCACAGGCGGTGGGGCCTCAGCACCACATGTTCGACGTTCGCCCCCTCGGGCAGCCGCCCGGGCGGCGCCGGCTCGCGCAGATAGAGCCGAAAGCGGTGGCCAGCGCCCGCCTGTACCAGGCCGCGGATCACATGCAGGGAATAGTTCTCGGTGCCGGTCGGCCGGTCGACCACCGCCCGGCTGGCATCGATGCCGATCAGCATGGGCTTGGCTCCCAGTGACAGGAAGGGATTGAACCGCGAAGGGCGCCAAGGGCTCGCAAAGAACCTCCTGCCTGGGGCCGCCCTGCGATGGCCCACCAGGTGGGATGGCGGGCCAGCTCGTTGCGGGCGATATGGTGCATGATGGCGAGCACTCTCATAAACACCTGGCGATTCACCCAGCCCTGTCTGTCGCTGGTCATGAGACGCGGGTGATGATGACGCCACGGGCGCCGGCAGCCACAAGGGCCAGGCGCACCCGCTCGCGGGCACTGTCTTCGACGAGCGCGATCATGTTGCCGCCCCGGCCGGCGCCCGAGAGTTTGGCTCCCAAGGCCCCAGCCTGGCGTGCGGCCCCGATCAGCGTTTCCAGCTCGGGCGAAGAGACGCCGATGGCCTCGAGCTCGCGTTGGTTGTCGTTCATCAGGCGGCCGAGAGCAGGCAGGTTCCCCTCGATGATGGCGCGGCGCGCGTCTTCGACGATGGCGGCGATGGCGTCGAAGCGGGCCTCGTACGCGGCCGGGTCGGCCTCCCAGGCGCGGCGCACGCTGCCGACCACCTCGCGGGTGGGGCTCGATATCCCGGTATCGCCGATCACCAACTGGAAGGGGCGGCCGGGCCAAAAGACCTCGTCGCGCTGCCCCCTGATGAAAAAGACGGGCTTGCCAAAGGCGATCACGGTATTGTCGATGCCGCTGGGCGTGCCGTGGTGTAGGACTTCGGTCTGGTAGACCAGGTCCGACACGTCGCGAGCGGTCAGGTAGCCGCCCAGGTGAGCGGCAAGGGCACGCACGAGTGCGGTGGCGACGGCGGCACCGCTGCCCAGCCCGCGACCGATGGGCACCGACGACGAGATGGTGATGTGCAGGTCGGGCTCGGCGGCGATGCCGAGCCGCCGGAGGGTGTTGCGCACGGTGTGGGCGAGGGCCATCGCCTCGCGGTCCTCGGGGTCGAGGGCGCGGAGGCTGAAGGTCCGCCCGAGGTCGCGCGCCACGATGGTGATGCCGGTGCCGGCGGGTGCGTCGCGGACCTCGGCTCGGGCCTGCACTTCGGTGACCGGCACGGCGATGGCCGGGCGGCCGTACACCACGGCGTGCTCGCCGAACAGGATCACTTTGCCGGGGGCTGTGCCGACGGCCACGGTTGGCTCCTCTGCTGGTATTCATCCCGTCGCCCTCACTATAAGTCAAGCAGGGTGGTGTGTCAAACATCGTTGCGCAAGCGGATTCTCACCCTGGTGTTGGCCGTCACGTTGCTCGCGTTGCTCGCCGGCGTGGCAGCCGCGGACCCCCCTGAGCCGCTGGCGGCGCCGGGTGGCGGCGCGTACGTGCCAGACGAGGTGTTGGTGAGCTTGAGGCCCGGCGCCGATATCCATGCGCTGGCCCGTTCCGTGGGAGCACGGCCCTACGAGCAGACCCTCCTGGGCGTGTGGGTCCTCAAGGTGCCTGAGGGGGCAGTCCCCCAGGTGGTGGCCGCCCTGTCACACAACCCGAATGTAGAGTATGCCGAACCCAACGGCATCGCCACGATCATCGCCGACCCCAACGACCCCTACGACAACACCACCTGCTACAACACCTCGGGGCAGGGTTGCCTCGAGCAGTGGGCGTGGGCCAAGATCCAGGCCTACCAGGCGTGGGATGTCACCAAGGGCTCCACGAGCGTGCGCGTCGCCATCGTGGATACGGGCATCGACAGCACGCACCCCGATCTGCCCAGGGTCGTCGCTCAGAGGGACTTTGCCAACAACGACTATAACGCGGAGGACGACAACGGGCACGGGACTCACGTGGCCGGCACAGTGGGGGCGCTGACGAACAACGGGGTCGGCGTGGCGGGGTCGAACTGGAGCATCAGCCTGATGGCCGTCAAGGTGCTGAGTTCGAGCGGTTCGGGCAGCTACTCGGCCATTGCGAACGGCATCACCTGGGCGGCCGACAATGGGGCCAAGGTCATCAACCTGAGCCTGGGGGGCACGGTGGGCTCCACGACGCTGCAGAATGCCGTTAACTATGCCTGGAACAAGGGGGTGGTCATCGCGGCTGCGGCCGGCAACAGCGGCACCTCGGCCAAGACGTACCCTGCCGCATATACGAACTGCATCGCCGTTGCCGCCACGGACGAGAATGACGCCAAAGCGTCGTTCTCGAACTATGGCTCGAGCTGGGTCGACGTGGCCGCGCCCGGCGTGCGCATCCTCTCGACGATGCCCGACCACACCGTGTACCTCAACACGGCGTACGGCTACTACCGGAACTATGACTCCATGAATGGCACGTCGATGGCTACGCCGCACGTGGCCGGCCTGGCCGGGCTGGTGTGGGCGACGGGCAAGTGCAGCACGGCCAGCTGTGTGCGCAGCCGCATCGAGTCGAACGCCGACCGCATCTCGGGCACCGGCACCTACTGGTATTGGGGCCGCATCAACGATTACAGGGCGGTGTCGGCGCCGTAGGCTGGGCCTGGTAGCCGCTGAGGGCTTCTGCGAGCGGATGGCTCGCGAGGGGTGTGACCGCGTCGGGCGCCGAGTGCCTGACGCGGTGCGGGGCCATCTTGGGCTGGGCTGCGCCACGCGCAGCCCAGCCCGCGCGTATGGACGGCCGGGCTGGCGCAAATCGGCCTGGCAAGCGGGGGCGCGGTCCCCGGGCCGGGTTGTGCTTGCAGGCCTACGAGGCACAGGGCCCGGGTTTGCCGGCGCGACCAGGTCAGCGGAAGAGGGAGAAGAGCCCACGCCCGTGGGGGCCGCTGCCGGAGAGCTGCTTCATCATCCGCTGCATTTCGCGGAACTGGTTCAGCAGCTGGTTGACCTCTTGCACGCTGGTGCCGCTGCCCAGTGCGATGCGGCGCTTCCGGCTGCCGTTGAGCAGGCGCGGGTCCTGCCGCTCGGCAGGGGTCATCGAGTTGATGATGGCCTCCACCCGCTTCAGTTGCTTCTCCGTCAGGTCCGAAGGGAGCTGGCGCGCAGCCTGGGCCATGCCGGGGATCATCGACAAGAGCTGGTCGAGGGGCCCCATCTTCTTGATCTCGCGCAGCTGATCGCGAAAGTCCTCCAAGTTGAAGGTGGCGGTGCGGAGCTTTTGCTCCATCTTGAGGGCCTGTTCCTGGTCGAACGTGGCTTCGGCGCGTTCGATCAGGCTGAGCATGTCGCCCATGCCCAGGATGCGCGAGGCCAGCCGGTCTGGATAGAAGGGCTCGAGGGCATCGACCTTTTCGCCCACGCCCATGAACTTGATGGGCACGCCGGTCACGCTGCGGATGGAGAGGGCGGCGCCGCCACGCGCATCGCCATCGACCTTGGTCAGGATCAAGCCGCTCAGGCCCAGGCGGGCATGGAAGCCCTCGGCCACGTGTACCGCTTCCTGGCCGGTCATTGCGTCGGCCACGAGCAGGATCTCGGCCGGGCTGACGCGCCGCTTGATCTCGGCGAGCTCGTCCATCATGGCATCGTCGATCTGCAGGCGGCCAGCAGTGTCGAGGATCAGAACGCTGTAGGCCCCGCCTTCGGCACGCTTCAGAGCGTGCAGGGCCACGTCGGCCGGCTTGACGCGAATGTCCTCGGCGTGCACCGGGATGTCGAGCTGTTTGCCGAGCACCTCCAACTGCGTGATGGCGGCAGGCCGGTAAGGATCCGCCGCCACCAGGAGTGGCTTGTGCCCGTCCTTGCGCAGGTAAAGGGCCAGCTTGGCGGCCATCGTCGTCTTGCCGGAGCCCTGCAGGCCAACGAGCATGATGACGTGAGGGGGTTGGCCGGAAAGGTTCAGCTTGGCCGGCTCGCCCAAGAGCTTGATCAGCTCCTCGTGGACGATCTTGATGACCTGCTGGGCCGGCGAGAGGCTCTTGGCCACGTCGGCGCCCACCGCGCGCTCGCGGACGGCGGCAATGAACTGCTTGACGACCTTGTAGTTGACGTCGGCCTCGAGTAGCGCCAGGCGGACGTCACGCAGCCCCGCATCCACGTCGCTTTCGGACAGGCGGCCCTTGCGGGCCAGCTTTTGGAATGTCGCCTGTAGTTTATCGCTCAGACTATCAAACATGTCACACCTGATAGGCCGCGGCATTCGCACGCCGCGGCTGCACTTCATTCTACCCGACCTGGGGGCGCCCGTCAAGTTACTGTCAATTCGGGTGCAGTTCACTCTTGGGGCAGACGCGAGCCGCTGAGGTCCCGGGCTCCCCGCGCTGCCTGGGCTTGGCCGTTCTTGCCGGGCCAGACCCCCTACCGTTCCCCCGCAGGGGGAATAGGCTGCCTGGCCGCATCGACGAGCAAGCTCATCCCCCCTTCGGGGGGACAGCCTGCCCTGAGCAACGCGAAGGGGTGGGGGGTCCATCGCCGCGCCATGACGCCTTATTGCGATATCGCACGGCATTCCGCACAGGCTTGCCCCCAGACTGAACTACCCCCTCAATTCCGAACCTGTTCAGACTCGAGTGTGGAGAGAACCCACGCTGCTGCGCACCAATGCAGCGACTCGTGTGCCGAGCGCGGGCAGGACGCGGAACAACAGGATACGCAGGATGGACAGGATGAGGCACCACCATCCTGTGTATCCTGTCCACGCGGCCGCCGCAGGCTCCGAGGGGGCTCCGCCTCAAGCGGCCGTGCGCTCAGGCGTAGCGCTCTTCCTTCCAGGGGTCGGCGCTGTTGTTGTAGCCGTTGCGCTCCCAGAAGCCAAGCCTGTCGTGGGCCATGAACTCAAAGCCTCGGATCCACTTGGCGCTCTTCCAAAAGTACTTCTTGGGCACCACCAGGCGCAGCGGTGCGCCATGCTCGGGGGTGAGCGGGGCACCGTCGTAGATGTAGGCCATGATCACATCGTCGTCCATGAGGACCTCGAGGGGCAGGCTGGTGGTGAAGCCGGCCTCAGCTCGCACCTCCACGAACCTGGCCTCGGGGAGCGGCTCGACGTGGCGCATGAGCTCGCGGAACTTGACCCCTTCCCATTCGGTGTCGAGCTTGCTCCAACCGGTGACGCAGTGAACGTCGGCCACGACCCGTTCGCGCGGCATGGCCAGGATCTGATCGTAGGTGAAGCGCAGCGGCTCGCGCACCAGGCCGAAGACCTGCAAGTCCCAGTTGGCAATATCGATGGCAGGCACAGCGCCATAGTGGAGCACGGGGAACTTGGTGGTGACCACCTGGCCGGGGGGGATGCGCTCTCGGAGCGCCCCGGGCCGCGCCTCCTCTGGCGCCGGGCTGATACGGCTCGTCACTGCACAACCTCCTCGATAACGGCGATCCCTTGGCGATAGCGGCCTGGCGTGGCCGCCCGGTGGTTGCCTGAGCGATGTTCTAGTGCAGGATGATCAGACCCTCGCCCGCCTCTGCCTCGCCTATGGCCCAAGCGCGGGCGCCTTCGGCCTGCAACGTAGCCTCGAAGGTGGCCCGGCTGGCCGGCGGCACGGCGACGAGCAGCCCGCCCGAAGTCTCGGGGGTCAGCAAGAGCCGGACCATCTCCTCGCTGAATGGCGCGTCGTGGCGCAGGTAGGGCAGGTAGTAGCGATAGTTGCGCTCTGTGCCGCCGGGGAAAAGCCACTCCTCCGCGTAACGCCGCGCCCCAGGGAGCAGCGGGATGCGGTCCACATCGATGGTCAGGTTCACGTTGCTCTGGGCGGCCATCTCCCAGGCGTGGCCGATGAAGGAAAAGCCGGTGATATCGGTAGCTGCCCGCACGTTGGCGGCCTGCAACGCCCGCGCTGCCGACCGGTTCAGGGCCGACATCACCGTGATGGCCGCCGCGAGATCGGCAGGGTCGGCCGAGCCGGCCTTAGCCGCGGTGGTGACGAGCCCGGTGCCCAAGGGCTTGGTCAGGTAAACGGCATCGCCTGGGCGCGCACCCGACTTGGTGGCGATGCGCCGGGGGTCAATGATGCCGGTCACCGCCAGCCCGTACTTGGGCTCGCGGTCGGTGATGGTATGGCCGCCCGCGATAACCCCGCCGGCCTCACGGACTTTTTCGCCGCCGCCGCGGAGGATCTCACTCAGGATGGCCAGGTCCTGGCCCTCTGGGAAGGAGACCAGGTTGAGAGCAAAGAGCACCTCGCCCCCCATGGCATAGACGTCGCTCATGGCGTTGGCGGCCGCGATGGCGCCAAACGCATAGGCATCGTCGACGATGGGCGGGAAAAAGTCGGTGGTGGCGATGACCGCCATCGTGTCGCTCAGGCGATAGACGGCCGCATCGTCGACGGCGCCCAGGCCCACCAACACGTTGGGGTATTGCCGGCTGTCGAAAAGCTCTTTCAGTGGACGCAGAACCTGCGCCAGGTCCTCAGGACCCATCTTGGCCGCTCAGCCGGCGCACGAAGCCAGGGCCGTCAGGCGGATCATGTCCTTGCGGTCCATCGTCTCCCTCCTTTCGCGACATTGCCGGTGCTTCGGCTCGACCATCCGACGGGTCTACAGCGACATGGGGCACCGCAGGTGGTTGGGCCATCACTCGGGGTGCCACGTACTATACACCCGCCGGCCACACACAACAAACCGAAGCGTGAACGGGTGTAGTTCACTCCTGGGGCGACCCTACACGGAATGCCGTGGTGTACTGCAACAAGGCGTCATGGCGCGGCTCTGGACCCCCCCACCGCTTCGCGTTGCTCAGTGAACCGCACCCCTCGACCCCGGGTGCGGTTCAGTTTGGGGGCAAGCCTGTATGCCAGCATTCGGTGTATGGTGCTGCCCCCACCCTCAGCCCCGCCCCCACGGGTTTGGGGGTTTGGGGCGGGCGCTTTGCGCCCGCCCCAAACCCCCATCGAAGGGCTCCCCCTTCCCGCCGCAGTG
>Ga0078972_1009447_pt1 | contig 19232 bp, 25 predicted proteins | sample YelNatPaOPGAMG01_FD_67568 | JGI IMG/M metagenome (GOLD analysis project Ga0078972, IMG submission 67568) | Hot spring thermophilic microbial communities from Obsidian Pool, Yellowstone National Park, USA - OP-RAMG-01 (SPADES assembly) (version 2) | ecosystem: Environmental > Aquatic > Thermal...
TCTACCTGATCACCTCAGCAAACCACACGGCCGCACCACCCCAGCGGCTCGCCGCCTGGGTACAGGGCCACTGGGGCATAGAAAACCGCCTTCATTGGGTCCGAGACGTCACTTTCGCCGATTATTCCGCGCCCGTGGTTATGCCGCGTGGGTGCGGCGCGGGCATCGTTTGTCCTGGTCAGGCCGGTGGGCGGGGGTAGCCGATTCGGCATAATCACAGGTTGTCGAGGAAGGCGAGGATGGTGTCGGTTGGCTGGTAGCGGGGTGCGGAGGTGCCCGGTGGAGCGGTGCGTTCGAGGGCTCGCTGTTTGACCGCCAGGTCGGCGTGTAGATAGATCTGAGTGGTGGTGATGCTTTCGTGGCCGAGCCATAACGCGATCACCGACAGGTCGATGCCTGCGTCGCGGAGGAACATCGCGGCGGAATGCCGCAGCACGTGCGGAGTCACGCGGCGCGCCGCCAGGGATGGGCAGTGCGGGATCGCTGCTGCGGCATGCTTTTTGACCAGTGATTCGACGGCGTCGATGCTCATGCGGGCGCCGCGAGTGCTGGGGAACAGCGGCCCGGCGGGCGCGGTGGGTTGTTCGGCCAGCCATTGCCGCAGCAGTGCGACGGTGGGACCGGTCAGCGGGGTGCACCGTTGTTTTCGTCCTTTGCCGAGGCAACGCAGGTGCGGGCCGTGGGTGAGCACGACATCGGATCGGGTCAGCCCGGTCAATTCCGAAACCCGCAGCCCGGTTTGAACGGCGAGGGTCAGCAGGGCATGGTCGCGGCGGCCGATCCATGTGTCGGTGTTTGGGGCGGCGAGGAGGGCTTCGACTTCGTCGCGCGACAGGAACGTCACGATCTTGCGCTCGTGACGTTTCAGTGGGATCGCCAGGACTCGTTGGATCGAGCCGGCGTGTTCGGGGTGCCGGAGTGCCGCGTAGCTGAACAGGGAGTGGATCGCCGCGAGTCGCGCGTTTCGGGTTCGAATGCTGTTGCGCCGGCTGGTTTCCAGATGTTCGAGGAACGCCGCAACCAGCGGGGCATCGATGTCGCCGAAATCCAGGGCGGCCGGTGTCTTGTTGATGCGGGCGGCGGCGAAGCGCAGCAGCATGCGCCAGGTGTCCCGGTAGGCGGCGACGGTGCCCGCTGCGGCGTGTCGCTGTGTGAGGTGGTCGGTGAAGAACGCTTGCAGGGTCGGCGCGAGCAGGCTCATGGTAGGTCTCCCAGGACGTCGGCGAGGCGGTCGCCGGCCACCGCCAGCAGTTCGGGGGATGCTTGCAGATACCAGTAGGTGCAAGCAGGGTTCGCGTGACCGAGAACGCTCGACAGCAGCGGGAGTTTCGCATCGACATCGACGCCTTGACGGTGCCAGTCGAGGAGTTGACGCACGGCCAGACTGTGGCGCAGGTCATGCACGCGTGGCCGGCGTGGCTGGTCGGCTCCGATTCCGGCCTGACCGAGCAGCTTCGGAAACGTGGCGTAGATCGAGGACCGGCACAGCCGTGTTCCTCGGATGGAGACCAACAGACTCGCCGACACAGGCTGTGTTAACTGCCGATCGCGCACGCGCCCATAGTCGATCAGCGCGTGCAATGTGGTTTCGTGCAGGGGTACCCGCCGCCCGCCTCGTTTGCCGTCGCGCACCGTCAACAGCCGCGCTTGTTCGTCGATGTCGTCGCGGTCCAAGCCGATCGCTTCCCCGATCCGCAGCCCGGTGACCGCGATCAGTCCAATGAGCGTCTCGTAGGTCGCGGCGCGCAGCGGCGGAGCAAGCAGACGCGCCGCAGCCATCAACGCGGCGATCTCGCCGTCGGAGTACAGGTACGGAGCGACCCGACGGTAGTTGCCGGGCAGCAGGTTCCGCGGAGGCACCTGCGTGGCGGGATCGGTGTGCCGCACATACTCGGCGAAGCCCCGGACCACGCCCAACCGTAAGCGCCGCCACGCGGGCTGCGCGTCGGACGGTTGCGCCGCCCATTCCAACGCCAGTTCGGTGTTGATGTGTCCGACGCCGCGCTGCTCAAGAAAGGCGACGAAGTCGAGCAACAGTCGGCCCGCGTCGACGAGTGCGAATCCGAGCCGGCGACGCACGGCGAGGTACTCGTCGGCGGCTTTGCGCAAGTCCGTCATCGCGCACCCGGCCAGGGCCGCGCCAGCTCACGGGCAGTGGACGCATCGACCGCCGCGTACCGCACCGTAACCTGAATACTGTTGTGCCGCAGTAGCTGTGCCACCTCGGGTAGGCCAGCGCCCTGGCGCAGGAACGCCATCGCCGCGCTGTGCCGCAACGCGCGCGGTCCCACCGGCTCGGCGAGTCCGACGCGCCGGGCGGCGGCGGCCACCCGGTTGGCCACGACGTTGGGGGTCACGGCCCCTTCCGGCGCGTGGGCACGCAGGAACACCGCACGACAGCCCGGTGGGACCCGACGACCATCGTCACGCAGATAGTCGACGATGGCGTGACCGATATCCGGCGGCAACGGCAACAGCTCGCACCGATTGCCCTTGCCGCGCACCAAGACCTCGCCGTGTCGCCAGTCGATGTCGTCCAGACACAGCGCGGCGACCTCGCCGGCGCGCAGCCCCAGGCGGCACAACAGCATCAGCATCGCATAGTCCCGGCGCCCGGTGCTCGTGCCGCGGTCACAACTGGCCAGCAACTTCTCGATCCGAGCGGCATCGAGCGCCTTCGACACGACCCTCACGTGACCGGCGACCTTGGGCAACACGGTGGCCAGCGGGTATGCCGTCACGCCCGTGACATACAGATACCGCAGCAGCGACGACAACGCGGTCACCGTCTTCTTCGCCAACGCCTGGCTGGACCGCTCGCACACCGCGACGACGAACGCCGTCAGCTGCGCCGGACCCAGATCCGCCAATTCGACGTGCCGATCCGCCATCTCAGCGCAGAAGCACCTGGCAACACGCACATAGCCAGCGACTGTCGTTGGGCACACGGCCCGCTCCTGGACAAGATAGGCCCGGTACCCACCGAGCAATACCTCGACCGACCCAGCCTCAGGAGAGCCGGACGCCGGCGCGGCGCCGATACCGCGCAGATACTGCACCGGCAGCACCACGCTCTCCCCGGTCACCCATGTGACCCGCCCCGCCGCGCGCCGCGACTCGGGGAACCGCACAGCGCACCGATCATCGAGTTCATCGACCGAGATCCCCTCGTCCCACATCCACCGACTCAACTGCCGAAACTGCGACACCCGACGACGAATCGCTGTCGGGCCAAAGCCCCTTCGCGCCAACTCCATGCGGTAACCCGGTTCGAACTCCTCCAACGGACCCGCCGCCGACTGATGTCTCATCGCCGCTCCTCTGTGATGTCAATGCATTACAGAGCGAGCGTCCAGCAATCCGCGCCGTGATTATGCCGAATCGGCTACCCCCGCCCACCGGCCTGACCAGGACAAACGATGCCCGCGCCGCACCCACGCGGCATAACCACGGGCGCGGAATAATCGGCGTTATGCCGCCAGCGGCATAACGCCGAGGACGCATCGCAGGTACGCACCGGCCAAGCTCCACGGGTGATGGCCACCTGCCGCAACCTGGCCATAGGCATCCTGCGAATCACCGGATGGGACAACATCGCCGCCGGCCTACGCCACCACGCCAGACACCCAGATCACGCCCTCAAATTGGTCCTGACCTCGTGAGACGTGACTTTTCCGGGACCCTGGGTGTCAGAACCAGGCCCCGGGAATCCTCAGCCGGGTGGAGCCAGCAGGCGACCTCGGGTGTAGAGCCCGATGAGAGTCCACGGCGGTTCGGCGATACCCAGGCGCTGGCGCGTGCACCAGGCTGCGGCGGCGAGGATGTTCAGGGCGTCGCGTAGCAGGTTCCCGGTAGCGGCCAGCTGGTTGAATGCGTCGGCGTCGAGGCGGATCAGTTCTTGGGCGCCGCGTTGCCACAGCCAGTTGAGATGTCCGCGGTCACGGGCGCGTCGGCACCACCGGCGCACGGTCAAGGGCGAACGACCCAGCGCGGCGGCGATCCGCCGGTATCCCAGGCCTGCGGCGTTGTGCGCCAGCGCGGTGCCGATGACCTCGGTGGTGTCGGCGCGGCGTGGCTGCAGCGCGGCGGGTAACAGGATCTGGGTGGCTCCGCACCCGCCACAGCGCGCCCGTCGCTCGCACGTCGATCGCACCTGCTTCGAGTGCACGGATGCGGCGGTGCCGGCCGTAGCCCCATCGCGCGAGGGTGCCTGTGCATCCCCCGCGCGGGCAGCGCATCGTCAGCGGCAGCCACACAGGTAGCCACCACAGTTTCGCGATGATACGAACACGCGTCGCCGATGCCGGATCCACGATGAGCCAGGTGAGAATCCGCAGCTGTCAAGCCAGTACCGGCGGTTTTTCATGACGAGCGCCGTCTCCGTCCCCGGTGTGGCTGCGCACCGACAGTTCCTGCGGGACGCAGCAGACCTCGCAGCGCAGCATCAGCCGGCAACCACATGTCCAGGTCGACGAATCGGTAGACGTCCTCGCGGAACCCCCCGCGTCCAACGCAACCCGGCGCCGGAACATCACGCAGGCCGGTTCGCCGATCCAGTTCCCGTTTCCGCCCCGCAACGCAATCTGCGCGACCAACGACGGTCCGCGGTTATGTTCGTGCAGTTTCCAGAAGTGGCGGTGCATCGTGCCATATCGCCGCTTCCACCTGCGGTTGTCGCTGACCACCTGTCGCGGCGCAAAGGCCATGCCGACGGCCGGGTCGTCGAAGCACTGCGCGAGCGTCCGCAGCGCCCCCGGGAGCAGCCAGTCGTCGCCGTGGACGAACTGGATGCAGTCGCCGCGTGCGTGTTCCAGGCACCGGTTGTGATTGCCGTTGAGGCCGGCGCGAGAACGGTTGCGGACGAGCCGGTCCCCCGGCCTGAGCAGGCGCGCGGCGACCGCGGCACCGTCGTCGGAGGATGCGTCGTCGACGACGACGATCTCGAAGTCGACGCCCTCCTGGTCCAGGATGCTGCGCAGGCAGCGCTCGATCGTCGCGCCGTTGTTGTACATGGGTACGCACACCGAGACACGGGGATGTCCCGGCAATTTGTCGAACCTAACGTTCACCGACGCCACTCTTGACGCGCCGCCCGGGGCGGTTCAGAGACTCCCTATGCCCTGGACCACAAACGAAATGCCCACCGTGCTGAGAGCGGCCTGGGTGATCCGATGACGGTGCTTCTGCATCACATTCTGCAGGGACTGAATCAGGGCCTGTGTCTTATCGGGCATGGCAAGGTAGGCGATGAGCGGAATCTCGATCACCGCAAGAAGGATCAGCGTGTATACGACGAATGCACCGATTTGGGTGCCGAGCGCGGCTCCCGACGCCATGATGATGGTGAGCATCACTATGCACTCGTAGGGCGGTGTTGCCGACCCAAGCCCAACCAAGAAAGCTGGCCACACAGTGCCGCGCTGCAGAATTTTGTTGTTGATGGCAGCCACCTGCGCGAAGACGCTCAGTAGGCGCGACTGCGGGGGCGCTACGTCGCAGGTGTGACCACCCGCTACCCCTGCCGCCACCAAGGCCCTATCCCGCGCCCGCTTTCGGACCACCGGGACCACAACTGACAGCAGAGCAAGGACACCAAGAGTGACCTGCAGACCTCCGCCGCTCAAGATTGCGACCGTGGATCTCAGTTGCGTAAACACGGACATCACGTTGTGAATGACCAGGAGAACCACATCGCGGAACCCGACGAGCACGACAACACCAAGAGCGATGCCCGCAACCATGCCGCCCAGCCAGCACGCGAACAGGTTGAGCATCGGCTTGGGTCGCGACACCAGGACAACCACGACCCCCAACCGCAGGGGATCGATCGCCATCCCGAAACCCAAAAACAGTACGGCAGTCCACATCAGCCAGGACGTTACCTTGTCACGGCCCCTACTCGCATCGTTACCGTAAATTTGGCGCAAAATGCCTAATGACCAGCGGCAATGGCTGCAGTGTCGCATAGACTCGGCGGCGCCAGCGCTAGCCCTGCTGCTCATCTCCGTCGCGACCAACGAGCGGCATCCCGGCCGCGGCGTACTGTGATACGGCATTTGAGCCAGGACGCGGGCTGCTTGGTGGCCAGACTGGGGTTGAACGTGGGTGTTGCAAGCAAAGTCTTGCGCAAACTGCCCCGTGCCGCGCGCGCAGAACATCTGAATGATGTCGCCGGGCGCCAACGCGCTCTCGTCGGCCGCGAACTGTCGTGGCGCCTGCGCGAGCTCACGTCGATCGACGGCCTGGCCGAGGTGGAGTTCTCGGTGTTCAGCCAATTCGGGGACGACGGCATCATCCAGTGGCTTGTTCAGCACGTTCCGGGGCTCAACGAAGTCTTCGTCGAGTTCGGTGTCGAGGACTACCAGGAGGCCAACACCAGGTTCCTGCTGGTCAACGACAACTGGCGCGGTCTGGTCATGGACGGTTCTGACCGGAACATCGACTCCATCAGGCGCGATCCGATCTCGTGGCGCCATGAGCTGCAGAGCCCGCACGCCTTCATCACCGCCGAGAATATCGACCAATTGCTGCTCGAGCAGGCTTCGCCGGTGAGATTGGCGTCCTGCACATCGACATCGACGGCAACGACTACTGGGTGTGGCGCAGTTTGAGCGTCGCACGCCCCGCCATCGCGATCATTGAATACAACAGTGTCTTCGGAGCGGACCGAGAGATCATAGTGCCGTACGACCCGCAGTTCAGCAGAACGGCGGCGCATTACAGCAACCTGTACTTCGGCGCCTCGCTGGCCGCGCTATGCGGGCTTGCCCGCTCCAAGGGCTACGACTTCGTCGGCAGCAACAGCGCAGGCAACAACGCTTACTTCATAAGCTCGGAGCTGCAACATGGCCGCAAGCCCCTCACCGCCGCCGAGGGCTATGTGGCCTCCAGGTTCGCGGAGTCCCGCGACGAGCAGGGCCAGTAGACCTACCTCCGCGGAGCGGAGCGCCTCGCCGCCATCAAAGGGTTACCGGTGATCAATACCCGAAGCGGTGCCCAAGAGCAGCTCTGACACCGTTGGGGACACCCGTGATCACGCGATCTGAGTGTAAATCTGCAGTGTTTCCGCCGCGCACTTATCCCAAGAGAACTCGTCGAGTCGCGCGTATCCGCGTGCGCGCAGATCCGTCTGCAACTGATCCGTCGTCACCACGCGCTCCAGGACGGTGCGCAAATCTTCGACACTCGTCGGATCGAAATAGAGACCGGCATCCCCGACGACTTCCGGGATCGAGCCTGCATTGCTGCAGACCACCGGGCAGCCGTGGCTCATAGCTTCCAACGGTGGAATGCCGAAGCCTTCGTACATGGACGGATAGATGAACGCAGAGGCCGCACGGTAGCGGGCAGCAAGTTCGCGATCGGCTCCGGATTCGAATCGCACGCGCTCATTAAGGCCGAGCCGGCTGATCTGCCTTTGCTCCTCGCGTAGCACGCCGTGCCCACCGAAAGCCACGAGCTCGAATTCCCGCAACACGGGCGAGCTGGCGTAGGCCTTCAGCAAGGTTCCGAAATTCTTATAGCCGCGCCGGTTCCCCACATAAAGAAGGGTGGGCCTGCCTTCAAGGCGGGGCTGCTCATCATCGGTGGCATCATCGGTCATCGAATATCCAAGGTGCACAACGCTTGTGCGCGCCGGATCGACGTCGCATAGGCGCACCAGGTCGCGGCGTGTGGTTTCGGAGATGCAGATGACGCGGTCGGCGCGATTGACGGCGGCACGCTTGGCGGCGGTCACCTGTTTGGCGTCCGGGAACTCGTCTGCGAATAGCTCGTAGATCATGTCGTACATCGTCACCACTCGGCGCCGACCCCTGCCCGCGGGCTTCATGGCGAAGTAAGTCTCGTGGACGATGTCCGGATTCAGTCCCCGCCATGCGGGGGGCAGGGCGAACCGATTCACCAGGTCGACGGCACTCAATGCGAACTTTGATCCCGAGCGCACGTGTTTGCCGCGCGTGAGGATGCGGCCGGATTCGGCCGCCAGGTAGCTGTTGATATACAGCGGGGCGATGACCGACACCTCGGTGTCGGCCGACAGCCGGGTCGCCAGCTCGTAAAAGTAGCGGGAAATTCCGCCGTACCGCTGTTGGGCGAAGATTTGATGGTCGAATGCGACTTTCACTGGCCCTCAGCCCGAGCCCACTCGGCTTCAACCATGGCCTTGACGACATCCCGCATCTTGTAGGTCGCCGACCAGCCGAGGATTTGTCGTGCGCGTGACGCGTCGCCAAGCCCTTCAGCGAGGTCTGACGGACGTCGAAGTGCCTCTGAGATGTCTGTGTGCTCCCGCCAGTCGAGGCCCACTTCTCCAAATGCGGTCGTCGCGAACTCTTCCAGTGTGCGACTCTCGCCGGTAGCGATCACGAAGTCTGATGCAGTCGGCTGTTGGAGCATCCGCCACATGGCGTCCACATATTCAGGAGCCCATCCCCAGTCCCGCTTGATCGTTACATTACCCAGAGTAAGCCGCGAAGGGTCACCTCTGGCGATGCGGACTGCCGCCGCGACGATCTTCTTCGTCACGAAGCGCTCGGGACGCAGGGGAGACTCGTGATTGAACAAAATGCCGGTGCTGGCATGCAACCCGTATGCCACACGGTAATTGGCGACCAGCCAGTGCGCCGTAGCCTTCGCCACGGCATAAGGACTGCAGGGGCTGAAGGGAGTTTTCTCGTTAGCCGCGCGCCCACCAGTGTCTCCGAAGCATTCACTCGAGCCGGCGTTATAGAAACGAATGGGCTTGTCCAGAAAGCGGATTGCTTCGAGCAGGTTGACCGTGCCGAGGGCAATGCTGTCAAGAGTCTCCACTGGTTGCTCAAACGACAGACCGACCGAGCTCTGCCCAGCCATGTTGTAAATTTCTTCCGGATCGGTGCTGCGCAACACGTTCAGCACGCTGCGAAAGTCATTGAGAGCCATCGACTCCAGGCGCACACGATCGCGTATTCCGAGACGAACCAGATTCGCGAACCCGCCGACCTGCGCATCGCGCGAGGTGCCGAAGACCTCGTACCCCTTGTCAAGCAGCAGGCGCGCCAGGTAGGCGCCATCCTGCCCCGAGATGCCGCAGATGAGCGCTCTCATCTCCTCTCCTGGACCGCTTCTGCGAGACGGGTCGGGCGGGGTGATAGGCGCAACCTACGACCCTTCATGCATACCCATGAGTTTCTCGTGGTCGGCCCAGGTTCGGGGGCCAAGGACGCGTGGCGGCAAGTTTCGCAGAAGTCCGGAAACCCGCGGCGAGCTGAGCACACGCAAGGCTAGCGGGTTGAGCTTCCCCCGAGTCCAGATGTGCAGCCTACCGGAAGTGTAGAAACGCATGCCAAATCGCTTTCCGATGAGCTCCAGAATTGATTTTTGATAGAAGCTAATGTGCTGTCCGGTGGCGAAACAGTAGTACCACCATGCCGTCGGATCCGGAGGCTCGTCAGCGAAGAGCTCGGTGGTGAAGATGATCATGTCGGTACCTTTGCTTTCGAGCAGCTCAGCGAGGAACGCGACTGGGTCCGGAAGATGCTCCATCACTTCGAATGCTGTGACCGCCGTGTACGGGCGGCTAGAACTTTCATCTACCTCGAAACCGCGCGCGGTGAGGTTGGGGCAGTACTTGTCGGTCCAGTGATAGTCGAAACCGAGGTCCCGCATGAGACGGGTGAAAATGCCGTAGCCGCCCGCGGCGTCCAGAAAATGGCCGCGACGGTCGAACAAAAAGAACAGGACCACCGATGTCACTCGGGCGAGGTCCAGGTTGCGCACTAGAATCCCCGTGTCAGCTGATGCCACCGGGCTGGCATAGGCTTCGTCCAGCCAGTAAGGCTCCTCCGTCTGAAGGCCCCCGCAGTTGACACAGAAGTAGTACCGGCAATCGTATTTGGCAAGGACCTTACGGGTGAACGCCAGCTTGGTGTTGGAAGTACAGATCCGGCACAACACGGTATCCAACCCTCCCACGAACCTTCTGCGGATCTGCAACCACGAGGAACCGAAGGCTTATAACGTACGCCACGACCATCGCATCTGACACGCCGCCCTACCAGCGCATGCAGTGAACCATTACTGTCGCCTTCGACGGCGATCATCCTAGCAACGGCGCCCGTGCCGGCGCCGGTAATTGGCTCCGATCCATCAGATCAGCCGTGAACGTCGCTGCGGCAGCAGGTCTCCACCTCGTACACCATGGCGAGCGCAACCCGGCTCAGGCCGTAACCCAGTGGGATCGCCTCCCCCATCTACTATGAACCGAAGGCACCCCGCCGTCTTGGCACTTATGGAGTGAGACAGCCACCAGGGGATGCCGGGGATGCGCCTACGGGCGCGCACGGACAGGAGTGGGAGCCCAATGAAGCGAGCGCTCATAACCGGCATTACGGGACAGGACGGCTCCTATCTCGCCGAGTTGCTGCTGCGCAAGGGGTACGAGGTCCACGGCCTCATCCGTCGCGCCTCAACCTTCAACACCTCCCGGATCGACCACCTCTACGTCGACCCGCACGACGCGGGCGCCCGGCTGTTCCTGCACTACGGCGACCTGATCGACGGCACCCGGCTGGTCACGTTGCTCAGCACCATCGAGCCCGACGAGGTGTACAACCTCGCGGCGCAGTCCCACGTGCGGGTCAGCTTCGACGAACCGGTGCACACCGGCGACACCACGGGCATGGGATCGATGCGGCTGCTCGAGGCGGTGCGCCTGTCCAAGGTGCACTGCCGCTTCTACCAGGCGTCGTCCTCGGAGATGTTCGGGGCGTCCCCGCCGCCCCAGAACGAGCAGACACCGTTCTATCCGCGCTCACCCTACGGCGCGGCCAAGGTATACGCGTACTGGGCGACCCGCAACTACCGCGAGGCCTACGGGTTGTTCGCCGTCAACGGCATCCTGTTCAACCACGAATCACCCAGGCGTGGTGAGACTTTCGTGACTCGCAAAATCACACGCGCGGTGGCGCGGATCAAGGCCGGACAACAGTCCGCGCTCTACATGGGCAATCTCGACGCCGTCCGCGACTGGGGCTACGCGCCCGAATACGTCGAGGGGATGTGGCGGATGCTGCAGGCTCCCGAACCCGAGGACTTCGTGCTGGCGACGGGGCGCGGCTACACCGTGCGCGAGTTCGCCCAAACCGCCTTCGAGCATGCCGGGCTCGATTGGCAGGAGCACGTCAAGTTCGACGAACGCTACCTGCGGCCCACCGAGGTGGATTCGCTGATCGGCGATGCGTCCAAGGCGTCCGAGAAGCTGGGATGGAAAGCCTCCATCCACACCGCCGAGCTGGCGCGGCTGATGGTCGACGCCGACATCGCCGCTCTGGGGTGCGAAGGCACGCCCTGGATCGACACGCCGGCCCTTCCCGGCCAAACATGAGCGCCGACACCATGATCGGCGCCCTCGAACGGGGGGCACCGGTGTATATCGCCGGGCACCGGGGGCTGGTGGGGTCCGCGCTGGTGCGCAGGTTTCGCGACGACGGATTCACCAACCTGGTGGTGCGGGCACGGTCGGAACTCGATTTGACCGATCGGGCCGCGACGTTCGACTTCATGCTCGACGCCAAGCCGCGGGTGGTCGTCGACGCGGCGGCCAGGGTCGGCGGCATCCTGGCCAACAGCACCTATCCCGCCGATTTTCTGTCCGAGAACCTGCAGATCCAGGTCAACCTGCTGGACGCCGCCGTGGCCGCCGGCGTGCCGCGGCTGTTGTTTCTGGGTTCCTCCTGCATCTACCCGAAGCTCAGTCCGCAACCGATCCCGGAGAGCGCGCTGCTCACCGGCCCGCTGGAGCCCACCAACGACGCCTACGCGATCGCCAAGATCGCCGGCATCCTGCAGGTGCAGGCCGTGCGGCGCCAGCACGGACTGGCGTGGATCTCGGCGATGCCGACGAATCTGTACGGCCCGGGTGACAACTTCTCCCCGACCGGCTCGCATCTGCTGCCCGCGATGATCCGCCGCTACGACGAGGCCAAAGCCGCCGGCGCGCCGGCAGTCACGAACTGGGGCACCGGGACACCGAGACGCGAGCTGCTGCACGTCGACGACCTGGCCGCCGCGTCGCTGTTCCTGCTGGAGCACTATGACGGACCCGAGCACGTCAACGTGGGCACCGGCGTCGACCACTCCATCGAGGAGATCGCCGGGATGGTGGCCGCGGCGGTGGGCTACTCCGGCGAAACCCACTGGGATTCAACCCAACCGGACGGCACGCCCCGCAAGCTGCTGGACGTCTCCGTGCTGCGGGAAGCGGGATGGTCGGCGCGCATCGCGCTGCGTGACGGCATCGAAGCCACGGTGGCGTGGTATCGGGAGAACGCCGCCGCGGCAAGGCGGTGATTCGGGCGCACGGCGACCCACGGTTCCGTGCAATCTCATTGGTTTGTTACTGTCGTGCAATGGATTTGCTGCACCGTGCCCGTATGCTCACCGGCATAGCGGTGTCGCGCTACTATCCTGAGCTGCACTCGACGCGCAATTTCATCAACCAGCTCAAATCACACCACGTAGACGTAGTTCTCGATGTCGGGGCCAACTCGGGGCAATACGCCGCGGACCTCCGCAGGGCGGATTTCGAAGGCCGAATGGTCTCGTTTGAACCACTTACCGGGCCCTTCTCGCTCCTGAAAGCCAGGGCGTCGAAGGATCCGCTTTGGGAGTGTCGCCAATACGCGCTTGGTGACTGCGACGGAACGATTCGAATAAACGTCGCGGGGAACGCAGGGGAAAGCAGTTCCGTGCTACCGATGCTGAAGAGCCATCAGGACGCATTTCCTCCGGCTAATTATGTCGGCACGGAAGACGTACCAATCCGCCAGCTAGATTCCGTCACAGCAGAAATTCTTCGCCCAGGCGAGGTAGCATTCCTCAAGATCGATGTGCAAGGGTTCGAAAAACAAGTGCTCGCAGGCGGCAAATCCATGGTGAGTGATCGTTGCGTCGGCATGCAACTCGAACTGTCGTTCACCTCGCTGTACGAAGGCAGTATGCTTATTCGTGAAGCATTAGATCCCGCCTACTCTTTGGGCTTCACGCTTACCGGAATGGCGCCCTGCTTCACGAATATGCGTAATGGGCGGATGCTGCAGGCAGATGGTATCTTCTTTCGCGAGAACGATTGACCGAGATGCCTACAGCCGCACCGCTTTTTTCAATCATCGTGCCTACCTTCAACGTGGAATCGTCCCTACGGGCATGCTTCGACAGCATCGCGACCCAAACGCACAATGACTTCGAAGTGGTCCTGGTTGACGGTGCATCGACGGACGGGACCCGCGACATCGCGAACAGCTATGCCCCTATCTTCGACAGGCGTCTCGTAATTCACAGCGGCCCCGACCAAGGCCCCTACGACGCGATGAACAAAGGCATCGGCCTGGCCGGCGGTGCCTGGTTGATTTTCCTGGGCGCCGACGACACCCTTCACGAGGCAGAGACACTGGCCAAAGTGGCAGCCTTCATCGCCGAAAACAAGCCCAGCGACCTGGTATACGGCGACGTGATGCTTCGCTCAGATTCCACACGTTATGCCGGCGAGTTCGATCTCGACCGTTTGCTATTCGACATCAATATATGCCACCAGTCGATCTTCTACCGCCGCGAGCTGTTCGCTGGCATCGGACCCTACAATCTGCGCTATAAGCTCTGGGCCGATTGGGATTTCAATGTCCGTTGCTTTTCCAACCCGGCGCTGGTCACCCGGTACATGGACATTATTGTCGCAGACTACAACGACATGTCCGGGCTCAGCAGCAAGCAGGACGAGGAGTTCAAGAAGCGGCTGCCGAGGTTCATCGCGGCGTCGGCTTTGGAGATGATTCGCCGAAGGCTGCCTCGGAGACAAAGGAACGGCCCTGACCACGCAGCATTGCCCGCCTGACCAGGGTCCCGGAAAAGTCACGTCTTATGAGTTCAGGACCAATTTGAGGGCGTGATCTGGGTGTCTGGGGTGGTGGCGTAGGCCGGCGGCGATGTTTTTCCCACGCGACGCAGCCCTGGCCACCGTAAATGACCCGATCCGCGAAAACCCGCGCCGGCTCGGCAAGGCGCTCGTCGGCGAACTCGCCGACCCCGTGGTCCTCGTCGTGGTCCTGTCGCGGCGATTCGCCCCGCCGGTGTTGCAGGACGGTTGGGAGTCTCGCTGTGACGTTCGGCTGATTCCCGAGAAGTGTTCCCGTCCAGAATCATTGGCTATCGACGGTGCGGCACATAGGCGTGTAGAACGAATCGTTACCGACGGCTGGCAGACTTGGTTACTGAACTCGCCGGCTTAGCCGAGATCAAGATATCCTGAAAGCTCAGATATTGTGGCCGGCCACACCAGGAACCGTAGCGTATCGGCTCCTGCAGTGCGAGACCGCATTCTGCATGCAGATCTCTCACGAAAGCCTCTGGGTAGGCGATTGCCGCCTCGGGGCGCTTCTTATCGGTGGTTCGATAACCGGGTCCCTCATGCTCGAAGTTGAGGGTTCCCTTCCGCGCCTTGGTCAGCTTCGATGATTCATCGTTGAGCAGAAAAAAAGTGGTCAGGCATTGGCCACCCGGTTTCAGCACGCGGGCGATTTCGTGCAAGTAGTGCTTGACGTCCGGCGGGAACATATGTGTGAACACCGAGGTCAGGAACACCACATCGAAAGACGCGTCCGGATATGGGAAGGGGAACTCCGAGGACTTGAACTTGCCTTTGGGATTGTAGAACGAGTTCTGGATGTCTGCGACTTCGAAAACGAAGTTGGGATGGGATTGCGTGATGTTTTCCTTGCACCAAGCGATCGCTTTTTCGGAGATGTCAAAGCCCGCGTAGCGGCCCTCACCATGCAAGTAGTCAGTGAGCGGGAGGGCCATACGCCCTGAACCGCAGCCGACATCGAGCACTACATCGTCCGGTTGCAGCCCGCACAGCCCAGTGAGATATCCGAAAAACTCGGCGCCAACTTCCTTATACGCGCCGCCGATGTACCGCTGAAGGCTCTTGGGAGGCAGCAACTTAGGGGACGAACCGCCGTTGGCCGCAGAAGTGCGGGCCGAGCCAGGGAGAATATTCCGTAACATTCGCTTCAAGATACCGCCTTAGTCTATTGAGCCGTACGCAGATGGCTCTCGACTAAGGGGGTAGGCGAGAGCCACCAACGATCCTGCCTGGTGGATCGGCTCCACCCGGCTCGGGACCATCTGGTGGGAAATGCGAATCTATCATCCCCCGGCGCTGAAGAACGCATACGCGCGAGGGCCCAAACACCAGGAATCAGAATCGCACAAGGCTGGACCACTACGAGGGGCTCACCTCAGGTCGACTGTGACGTCGTCCAAGGTGCCATCCGGGCTTGCGTGGCGCGTGGTTGCTGTTGTCTCACCTCACCCTGTCACACAGGGGGCCGGTCGTCGCGCCCCGGCCAGTGCGAGGGTGAAGCGATGAACAATCACACCTACCGCGTGATCGAGATAGTGGGAAGTTCACCCGAGGGCGTCGACGCGGCTATCCGCAGCGGCCTGGCGCGCGCAGCACAGACGATACGCAAACTGGACTGGTTCGAAGTGGAGTCGATTCGTGGCCACCTGGAGGACGGAGCCGCCGGCCACTACCAGGTGACCATGAAAGTAGGCTTCCGCCTGGAAGACTCGTAGACCCGATCAGGTCATCGGCCGGCGACGGGTCCGGCCAATCCGCCGGTTCCGGCGCACCGACGTCAATCCAGCCATGAGCGCGACTCGTTACCGCACCGCGCTCGCGGTTGCGGGTCGGCCGGTGTCTTGTGGGACCGCGTCGAGCAGCCCGATCACGTCGGTTCGCGTCGGGTCGCCGGGTCGAGTCGCCGGCGCATTGGCGGGGTAAGACCGGCCAGCGCGAGGATCGGTTCGTTTAGCGGGCCGTCTCATGCGCGCGGACCACCTCGTCGCGGATCGCCCTTACTGCTGCGTCGGCTGCCGCGCCGGAATCCCAACCCCGGGTATCGATTACTGCGTACGTGTCACCCGGCCGCGGATTCACCTTGCGCGACGTACGCACCGGCGACGTGGGCGAGGTGCGAGCGCACCGCCAGCGCGCAGGTAAGGTCGGCGAATACTAGTGCGCCCGAGTCGTTCCCGCGGGGAACCGATGCAGGTCTTCGGCGGGCTGGAGCCGGTGTCGCCGGGCGAGCGCGACGGACTGATCGGGCGGCTCGCGGACCAAAGCTGGCCTCGGCACGTGGTAGGCGATCTATCTTGACGTCGTGCTCGCTCGCCGGCCTCGGCGTCGATGTGATCCAGATCGATCACGACCGAGGTGTGAAACGCCCCTGCGGCGGACGAGGAGCCTCAGCCACGCGGCGTGATCTCCTGGCCGGCGGCCCGATCTAGATCCGCTCGGAACCGGTCGAACCCCACCCGCGGAGCGCCCCTGAACGCAGCGACGGCCGCCTCGGCGCTGATGAATCGGTTCCGGCGCAGCGGGGAAAGCTCGCCGACCTGGATTCCATTCCTGGTCACGACGAACGACTCGCCTTGGTCAAGCTGGCGCGTTATCTCGCCGCTGTTATTGCGCAACTCCCGCTGCGTGATCTGCTTGGCCATACCTGGAATGTAGCGCGCGTACTACGCAAGGGAGCAAGGCGAGAAGGCGAGGACAGCGCGACGCATCAGCTGGCCTTCGCAGTAATCGGTGGCGGACGCCTCACGAGGCTTGCCCGCCCCGAGGCGATCCGCGTGGCGCACGCTGTCAGCCGCGGACCGCCGGGCCGCTGCGCAGCAAGGCGGCCCCCACGCTACCCGCGCCGGGCACGATTTCCGGGACCGACCGCCGGCCCATTGCGCACGAACTCCACGACCGCGTCGCGATTTTTCGCCGTGCGTTACGCCCGAGTCAGCGCGTCGGCGTCCTTGATGAGCAACAGCAGGTGCAGCGGGTCGGTGGGCGACGGCCCGAAGTCGAAGTGGGCGTAGAACGAGCGGGCCTCATCGCTAATGGCGTGCACCAGCATCGCCCGCGCGCCGATCAGGTCGGCTGCGCGCACACTGCGAATGACCGCATCCCGCAGCAGATGTGCACCGAGCCCGCTGCCTTGTTCCGCGCGATCGACCGCCAACCGGGACAACAGAATCACCGGCACGGGCTCTGGCATGTTGCGCCGCACTCGTCCGGGCACCGCACGGCGCTGCACCGACGCCGCCGCCAGCGCGTAAAAGCCCACGACCCGGCCGGCGCGACATGTCACATAACAGCGCGATGCGCCTTCCGCGTCGTTAGCCAAAGCCCGGGCACGCAGATAGTGGTCCAAGCTGGGTTCGCCGCTGTCAAATGCGAGGAGATCGTCGCGTTCGCTGATCGGGCGCGGCGCGCTGTAGCCGCTCACTCCGCTGCATCGAAGATGGATTCCTCCGCAAGCAACGCTTTCAGCCGTGGCTTGTGCGACACCGGCCGGTCAAGCGCCGCCAGAAACTTCGACCAAGCCGCATCATCGAGCACGAACCGGCGGCGATCGGCCAACACATTGCGGGCATGCGCCAGCGTTGCAGTGACCGTGAAATTGGTGAGATCGGTCCCTTCCACCTCGGCTGCATACCGGATCAGCGCGTCCTGTTCAGCGGTCAGACGCACCGCGAATCGTTCCGTCTTGATGGCCATCACCCCATTGTTTGCCTCATAGGCACACGGGTCAACACCGCGCGTTGCCTCACGCCCGCATCAGCACCTATTGCGTCCTGACGCGCCTACCGCTCGGAACCGGCGTGTGACATCTTTCCTCAGCTGATCCCAGCCTCGTGCCAGAGGTAGCACAAGTTATACATGCGCTACCCTGGGTCGCGTGAAGATCGGATTACGCGAGCTGCGGCAGAACGCCTCCGAACTGGTGCGCCGCGCCGGGGAAGGGGAGGAAATCACCATCACTGTGGCCGGCCGCCCTGGAGCCCGGCTTGTTCCCGCGGCTTCTCGAGCCTGGAGGCGGTGGGCCGATGTGTCCGAACTGTTCGCGGGGCCCGCAGATCCCGCGTGGCATGCCGACCGTGAGGTAATCGCCCAGGAGATACGCGACCCGTGGACCAAGCAGTAAGAGCGATCCTCGACACCAGTGTGGTCATTGCGACGGATGTCGAGCCTCTTGATGGCGAGTTGGCCATCAGCGCAATCACATTGGCCGAACTGCACTTCGGGGTTCTGGTGGCACAGGAACAAAAGGTGCGCGCTGAGCGGCTGCGGCGCCTGCTGGTCGTTCAGCGTAAGTTCGATGCGCTGCCCGTCGATGATGCCGTGGCGGCCAGCTATGGTCAGGTGGCGGCAGCCGTCGTTGACACGGGACGTCAGCCGCGAGCGCGGTCGATGGACCTGCTGATAGCGGCGACCGCCCACGCTCTTTCTGCCCGGCTTTACACCCGCAACGCCGACGACTTTGACGGCCTCGGCGACTTGGTGGACGTCGTGGCGGTCTGACCGCACGGGACACGTCAGTTCGGGCGAATCCAAACCGGACGGCAGACCAGTGTCATTGCGGCGCAGTGCGACTCGTTTAATCCGCATTGCCAGGATCGCTTCGGCCCGCTGCGCCCGGATCGCCGGCGAGGTGGTAGTCAGGGTTCTGCGCCGCCGCGGCTTTCGTCTCTGAGCCAGCGCCGATGACGCAGCGCTGAGAAGTCGCCATGGATTCGTGCCCAAGGAGTTTCATAACCCCGACGGCCTCGGCGATCCGGTGCTCGACGGAATCCACCGTCCGATTGGTCGCACCGCGTGGCGAAATCCGTTTCAGCGCAGGAAGGCTGCGACGCGTCACACGGTCAGCAGCTGCGCCAGCGCGTGCCGCACTTCGTTCAGTTCGGCGACCGAGAGCTGAATCTGCGGGGCGTAGCGGCGAAACCGCTCGACGGACACCGTGCGAATCTGCTCGGTGATCACCCAACCGCCGCCGGAGCCGACACGGACCCCGTGCAGCCACCCGGCGCGCTCCCCACTGGTCAGCGGCAGCACACAGATCCGCTGCCCCATCGTCAGGTCCAGGTGGAAGCGGGACGAAACCACCAGCGCCGGCCAATCCTTGCCCTGCTCGCGCCCACGCACCGGCTCGAAGTCGACGAACCACACCTGCCCCGACTCGATGCGCGGCAGGCGCCTCACTCCCGTCAACGAGCTGGTAAAACAGCCTCGGCAGGACGGACCCGTTCTCGGCACGCAGATCACGCAACGAGATTCAGTCCTCAACGCCCAAAATCATGGCGAGGGCGCGCTCGACTTCGCGCATCGTGACAGGCGCGAGCGTTCCCAACTTTTCCAG
>Ga0078972_1007180_pt1 | contig 19230 bp, 20 predicted proteins | sample YelNatPaOPGAMG01_FD_67568 | JGI IMG/M metagenome (GOLD analysis project Ga0078972, IMG submission 67568) | Hot spring thermophilic microbial communities from Obsidian Pool, Yellowstone National Park, USA - OP-RAMG-01 (SPADES assembly) (version 2) | ecosystem: Environmental > Aquatic > Thermal...
TGGGCGGCTCGGCGGGCCTGTTCGGCACCGGCGGCACCGGCGGCACCGGAGCCGCCGGGGGTGGAGCCGGCGGCGCCGGCGGCACCGGAGGACTACTCCTGGGCAACGGCGGCACGGGCGGAATGGGTGGTACCGGCGTGGCCGGTATCGCCGGTGGTGTCGGTGGCGCCGGCGGTGCGGCCTGGTTCTTCGGTGACGGCGGCGCCGGCGGCGCCGGCGGTTTGGGCGGCACGGGAACCACCGGTACGACGGGTGTGGCCGGTAATGCGGGGTCGGCCGGCGTGCTCGGGGTCAACAATGGCGCCGGTGGTGTCGGCGGCACCGGTTCCACCGGAGGTGTCGGCGGGGACGGCGGTATCGGTGGTGCCGGTGGTCATGGTGGTGCCGGTGGGGAGCTGATCGGTAACGGTGGTATCGGGGGTGCCGGGGGGCTGGGTGGCTCCGGTGGCCTGGGTGGTACCGGTGGTGTCGGTGGTGTCGGTGGTACCGGTGCCGACGGCGGTGGAAGCGTGGTCGGTGGTGCCGGCGGCAACGGCGGTCTGGGCGGTAACGGTGGCACGGGTGGCCTCGGTGGTGACGGCGGGGCCGGTGGTGCCGGTGGGGCCCACGGGTTGTTCGGCGCGGCCGGCCTTGACGGTGGTGGCGGCGCGACCGGCTCGCACGGCATCGAAGGTGTCGGCGGTGCCGGCGGTGTCGGTGGTGCCGGCGGTGACGGCAGCGGCGGTGACGGCGGTCTGGGCAACACCGGCGGCGCGGGCGGTACCGGAGGTGACGGCGGGACCGGCGGCCAATTCGGCGGTGCCGGCGGTGTCGGTGGTGCCGGTGGCCCGGGAGCTGTCGGCGGCACCGGAGGTGCCGGCGGGACCGGCGGCAACACGGTGTTCGCCGTCAGCACGGCCGGTGCGGGTGGTGAGGGTGGCGCCGGTGGCGGCGGAACCGTCACGGCGGGCGACGGCGGTGTCGGCGGCAACGGGGGCGACGCGGGCGGCCGCGTGGTCGGCCTCGGCGGTGCCGGTGGTCAGGGCGGTCAAGGTGGCGCCGGGGATGGGTCCGGTGTGGCCGGCGGTCAGGGCGGCACGGGCGGTAACGGCGGCACCTCGAGCAGCGCTTTGAGCGAAGGCGGTGACGGCGGTGCCGGTGGCGCCGGTGGTGTCGGGTTCACCGGCAGCACGCCCGGCGCCGGCGGCCCCGGCGGGAACGGCGGCACGGGCGGTGACGGCACGTCGGCCGGCGGTCTGGGCGGTGTCGGTGGTGCCGGCGGTAGTGGTGGCAACTCGACTGACGCCGGCACCGGTGGCACCGGCGGTGACGGCGGCACCGGCGGCACCGGCGGCGCCGGTGCCGGCACCACCGGCAGCAGCGGCATGGCCGGCGAACCGGGCGTCACGCCCACCGACCCCACCGGCGGCGCAGGCGGCGCGGGAGGTGCCGGTGGCCTGGGTGGCGGTGCGGTGTAGCCCAGCCGCCGCAACGGGGTCGGCAGCGGCCAATAGGATCTGCACATGAGCATGCTGACTTCCCCGAAAGCTTATGCGGCGCTTGCCGTGTTCCATGCCGCCGACGCGGTGGCCTGCGCGGTCCCGGCGCCCCCAATCAAGAAGGTCCTCGACGACCTCGGGGTCCCGGACGGCGTTCGGCCCGTGCTGCCGGTGGTCAAGGCCGCCGCCGCGCTCGGTCTGCTGTCGGTGCGGTGGTTCCCGGCGTTGGCCAGGCTGACGACGGCGATGCTGACGGTGTATTTCGTCCTGGCCGTCGGTGCGCACGTCCGAGCGCGCGACAAGATCGTCAACACTCTGCCGGCCGCAACGTTTTTGGCCACCTTCGCCGTCATGACGGCCAAGGGCCCCGAACGCGCCTAGCCTCTCGGCCAGTCGAGACGCAACTCGACCGGCGGCGGGCCTGGCCGCGAGGGGAGTTGGCCGATAGCCCTCCCGTCTTCGCGGTCGCTCCACCGGGCGGGACGGGTTCGGCTTCTCAGGCGCGCGGGGCGGGCGGGGCAGGCGGCCCGCCCGGCGGGGCAGGGACCGGCGGGGCCGGCGGCCCGCCCGGCGACGGTGGCGGCCGCAAGCCCCGCGGCGGACCGGCGGGGCCCGCCGGTCCGGGTGGCCCGAAGCCGCCGCCGCCCTGCATGAGTCCCGGCATCGGCGGCGGCGGCGGGCCGGGATGCAGGTACGGGGCCGGCATCGGCGGTGGGGGCGGCGGTCCGGTGGGCCCGGCGCCGGCGATCCAGGCGAACGCGATCGCCACGACGGTGCCGGCCGCACCGGCCAGCGCGCCCGCGACGGCCGCGCCGATCACCACGGAGGTGGAGTGGCGGCGTCGCTCCCGCGGCTGGCAGGCGACGGGCGCCGGAGCGGGTTGGGGGTTGTCGGCGGTGTTGTCGGTCGTCATGGTCCGGACGGTAGGAGCCGGACCTGAAGTGGGTCTGAAGAAGTGGCGTCAGGCGTCGCCGGGAACCGATACCGCGCAGCCGATGCCCGGTGCCCCCGAGATCCGACGGTCCAGCGTCACCAGCGGTGCGGCCAGGAGCTCGGCGAGTGCGACGTAGGCGGCGTCATAACAGGACAGGTTCGCTCGCAGCTCCCACACCCGGGATGCCAGCAACTCGTATGGCCACAGGTCCACCGGCAGTTCGAGCAGGTCGGCGTGGGCCTGCGCGGCCTGGTCGGCGCCGATCGCCGCGGCGAGTTCGGCCCGCCTGATCACGTTGCCGCATTCGAACGGAAACACCGCGGGCGCCACCAGATCGACGTCTGTCAGCTGTGCCGTCGCCCACCGGCCGTCGCTGCCGGAATCCAGCAGGACGGCGACCACGGCCGACGCGTCGCAGACGACGCGCTCGCTCACCGGCGATCGGATTCTTTGGCGGCGAGGATGGCGTTCGCGTCGAGGCGCACGGCGGTCGCGTTCACCCGCGCGCGGGCCCGGGCGACGACGTCGCGTGCCGTCGGCTTGGCCGCGGTCGCGACGAGCAGGCCGCGCACGTATTCCTGCAGCGACTGGCCCGACCGGGCGGCACGCGCGGCCAATTCGTCGCGGACGTCGTCGGGGATCCCGCGGATCGTGATGGCCACCATGCATGCATATTAGCAGCGGTAGCAGCAGCACAGGTGCGTGCCGATCTTCAGCCCAATCCCAGGGACGGGCGTTAAAAATAGGGCATGGCCGATTTGCTGGGGGCGGGCGATCGGTTCACCACGGGCACACCGCGGGTGCTGGTGGTCGAAGACTCCGAGACCATCCGCGAGATGGTCGGTGAGGCGCTCGCCGAGGCCGGCTACCACACCGACACCCGCCGCGACGGCGACGAGTTGGAGGAAGCACTCGACGGGCTGCGGCCCGATTTGGTGGTGCTCGACGTGATGCTGCCGGGGCGGGACGGTTTCGCGCTCATTGACGTGATCCGCGAGTGGGGGGACATCGGGATCGTGCTGATCACGGCCCGTGACGCCCTGCAGGACCGGCTGCGCGGCCTGGACGGCGGTGCCGACGACTACGTCGTCAAACCCTTCGAGCTCGCCGAACTGGTGTCGCGGGTCGGCGCGGTGCTGCGCCGCCGCGGACGGTTGCCGCAGGTGGTCCAGGTGGGCGACCTGATGCTGGACGTCGACGCCGGTGTGGCGGCGCGCGACGGCCACCGGCTGGACCTGACCGGCACCGAGCTGCGCTTGCTGACCTTCCTCGTCGAGCAGCGCGGCGCCATCGTCAACGCCGGCCAGATCCTCAATGCCGTGTGGGGCTATGACGCCTATGACCCCAACCTGGTGCAGGTCCATGTCAGCGGCCTGCGGCGCAAACTCGAGGCGCACGGGCCGCGGATGCTGCACACCGTCCGCGGCATCGGCTACCGCCTCCAGCCGCAGCGGTCATGACGACCCCGACGCCGTCGCTGCAGCGCCGCGTGACGCTGGTGCTGCTGGCGTTGCTGGCCGGCCTGCTGGTGCTGCTCGGTGTCACCATCGACGTGAGCCTGGGCGTGCTGGCCCGCCGCAACCTGCACGACCGTCTGCTCGCGGCCACGTCACGCGCCGACGCGCTGGCCGCCGCCCGGATACCGCCGGACCTGTTGGCCGCCGAGCTCAACGGGGGTGGTGTGCGGGCGCTGCTGGTCACCGCCGACGGCGCCACCTACGGCGACCGCGGGATCAGCCCCGACACCCGCGCCGGCGCCTTCGTACCGCCGCCGCCCGGCCCGCCCCCGCCACACGGCCCGCCCCCGCCATACGGCCCGCCCCCGCCGCCCGGCCCGCCCCCGCCGCCTTGGCCGCCTCCGCCCCCGCACCGCCACCCGCCGCCGGATGCGACCGCGACGGTCCTGGTGCACCCCCTGCCCGGCGGCGCCCGGCTCGTCCTGGTCGCCGACACGACGCAGACCACGCAGGTGACCCGTCAGCTGCGGGAGCTGATGACCGGGGCCGGCGTCGCCACCCTGCTGTTGGCGGCGCTGCTGCTGGCCGTGGTCAGTCGCGCGGCGTTGCGGCCGTTGGACCGGCTCACCGCGCTGGCCAACGACATCACGACCGGCGACCGGGGCCGTCGCCTGCATCCGGACCGCGCCGGCACCGAATTGGGCCGCGCCGCGGGCGCCTTCGACCGGATGCTCGACGCGTTGGAGGAATCCGAGCGGCAGGCCCGGCAGGCCGCCGCAGCGGCCCAGCGCGCCGAGGCGGCAACCCGGCGATTCCTCGCCGACGCCGCCCACGAGTTGCGCACCCCGATCGCCGGCATGCAGGCGGCGGCCGAACAGATCGCCGGCGCCGCCGGCCGGCACCGGGAGGACGCCGCCGCGCTCGGGCAGTACCGCCGGGCCGGCCTGCTGCTGTCGGATGCCCGTCGCGCCGGTCGACTCGTCGCCGACATGCTGGATCTGAGTCGCATCGACGCCGGGATCCCGTTGGAGCTCAAGCACGTCGACCTGGCGACCATCGTGGACGCCGAAGCGGACCGGACCACGCTGCTGGCGCCGCAGATCACCGTCGTCCGGACCGGCCTGCGCGAGCTCGCCGTCACCGCGGACTCGACGCGGCTCGCGCAGATCGTGGCCAACCTGCTCGACAACGCGCGCCGGCACACCCCGGACGGCGGCGCCATCCACCTCGACGTCGCCGTGAGTGACGGCGCCGCCCGGGTGAGCGTCACCGACACCGGGCCCGGCGTTCCCGACGACGAGCGCGAACGCATCTTCGAGCGGCTGGTGCGCCTGGATGCCGGCCGCGCCGTCGATCACGGCGGCGCCGGCCTGGGCCTGCCGATCGCCCGGGCGCTGGCCCGCGCCCACGGCGGCGACCTGGTGTGTCTGCCGCACGAGGGCGGCGCGCAGTTCCTGCTCAGCCTGCCCGTGGGGGGCTGAGCACCGGCTTGCGGCGGTGCTGACGCCGGTAGTGGTGGACCTCGAAAACCAGCCCCACCAGCCCCAGGGCGCTCGTGCACAGCGACACCAGGTACAGCAGCGGGTCCGGGTGACCGGCCAGTGCGTCGCCGAGGACCACCACGGCGACGGTGCCGGGCAGCAGACCGGCGACGGTGGCCACCGCGAACGGCAGCACCCGCACGGCCGACGCGCCGGCCGCGTAGTTCAGCGCGGAGAACGGCACGACGGGAATCAACCGCAGCGACAACACCGCCGGCCAACCCCGCTCCCGCAGGCGCTTGTCCACCGTGTCGACCGCACGGTGCCGCACCAGGCGGTTGAGTTGCCATCCCGCCGCGCGCACCAGCAGCAGGGCGATCACCGCGCTGGCGGCGCTCGCGGACACGGCGATCGCCACGCCCAGCACCGGGCCGAACAGCAGCCCGGCGGCCAGCGTGAACGCCGTGCGGGGGACCGGCACCACGGTGGCGACGACGTGTGCCGCCAGGAACGCCAGCGGGAACCACGGGCCCACGGTGCGCGCCCAGTCGTGCACCTGCACCGCGGTCGGCAGCGGCACCAGCAGCGCCACCGCGACGACGATCCCGATGCCGAGCGCCATCGCCACGGCGCGCGGGCGGGACAGCTGGCGCGCGGTCGCGCCCAGCGCGCAGCCGAGGCCGCGCAGGGCGCTGGTGGCTTTGCCGGTGGCGGGGGCCGTCACGTTGTCACAGGCTACGGGCAGCAGATGAATATCGCGCTGCCCGAGTCTGGCGTTTCGCGATGGCGACCTCGCCGCCGAAGGGCCGCACGCGATCAATTAGCCTGGTTAGCAAGTGGCGACCCAGGGTGGGGAAGATTGCCATTTCCTGCGATCACAGGAGCAGTCGGTGTCCGTGGACGTACCAACGAAGGTACCTGCCGATCCAGCAGCCGGTCCGGACGCGCTGGCCCGCTGGCGCACCGCGGTCGCGGGCGTGCTGGCCAAAAGCGCCCACCGTGACCCCGGGGAGCTGGGCGCGGAGCCCGAGCGCTCCCTGGACACCCCCACCTACGACGGGTTTGCCGTCCGGGCGCTCTACACGGCCCTCGACGAGCTGGGCGAGCCGCCGTTGCCGGGCGAGTGGCCCTACGTGCGCGGCGGCGACGCGACGCGCGACGTCAACGCCGGCTGGAAGGTCGCCGAGGCGTTCCCCGGACCGGGCGCAGGCGCCGACGGCGGCAACGCGGCGGTGCTGGCCGCGCTGACCGACGGGGTCAGCGCGCTGCTGATCCGGGTGGGGGAGTCCGGTGTGGCTCCCGCGCAGCTGGGCGGGTTGCTCGCCGGCGTGCACCTGGACCTGGCGCCGGTGATCCTCGATGCCGGCGCCGACTACCCGGGCGCCTGCGACGCGGTGCTGGCGCTGGTGGACCGGCTGGAACCCGGTGCGACGCCGTCGGTGGACCTGGGTGCCGACCCGCTGGGCGCGTCGCTGGGCGGCCGCGCCTCCTGCACGGTCGAGCAGGTGGTCGCGGTCGCGGCCCGGGTCGCCGGGCGCCGCGGCGTGCGGGCGATCACCGTCGACGGGCCGGCCTTCCACAATCTGGGCGCCAGCGCGGCGTGGGAGCTGGCCGGCGCCGTGGCCGCCGCGGTGGCCTACCTGCGGATCCTCGTCGCCTCGGGAATCTCCGTCGGGGACGCGCTGCGCCAGATCAGTTTTCGCCTGGCTGCCGACGACGACCAGTTCATGACGATCGCCAAGCTGCGGGCCGCCCGCCGGCTCTGGGCGCGGGTCGCCGAGGTCGCCGGTGACGCCGACGGCGGCGCGGCGGTGCTGCACGCCGAGACCTCGCTGCCCATGATGACCCAGCGCGACCCGTGGGTGAACATGCTGCGCGCCACGGTGGCCGCGTTCGCCGCGGGCGTCGGCGGCGCCGACACGGTGCTGGTGCACCCGTTCGACGTGGCGATCCCGGGTGGCTTACCGGGTGTGTCGGCCGGGTTCGCGCGGCGCATCGCGCGCAACACCCAGCTGCTGCTGCTGGAGGAGTCCCACGTCGGCCGCGTGCTGGATCCGGCCGGCGGCTCGTGGTTCGTCGAGGAACTCACCGACGAGCTGGCCCGGTACGCCTGGCAGCATTTCCAGGTGATCGAGTCCCGCGGCGGGTTCGAAGACGCCCGCGAGCACCTCGCCGGGCAGATCGCGGGCGTGGCCGCGCGCCGCGCCGACGACATCGCGCACCGCCGCACCGCGATCACCGGCGTCAACGAGTTCCCGAACCTGGCCGAACCAGCTCTGCCGCAACAGGATTCAGTTCCGACGGTGGCGCGTTACGCCGCCGCGTTCGAAGCGCTGCGGGACCGCTCGGATGCCTTCCTGGCCCGCACCGGCGCCCGGCCGCAGGCGCTGCTGCTGCCGCTGGGCCCGCTGGCCGAGCACAACATCCGCGCGACGTTCGCCACCAACCTGCTGGCCTCGGGCGGCATCGAGGCGGTCAACCCGGGAACCGTCGACGCCGCCGGTGTCGCCGCGGCCGTGTCGGGTGCGGGCTCCCCGGCGGCGGTGGTCCTCTGCGGCAGCGACAAGCGCTACGGGGACGAGGCCGCGGGGATCGTGGAGGCGGCCCGCGACGCCGGCGTGTCGCGGGTGTACCTGGCCGGTCCCGAGCAGGCGATCGGCGATGCCGGGCACCGGCCCGACGAATACCTGACCGCGAAAATCGATGCGGTGCAAGCCCTGTCGAATCTGCTCACCCGATTGGGGGCGTAGCCGCGATGACCGCAAGCACCTCGGTGATCGGCAGTTTTGCCGACGTCCCGCTGCACGGCGACCGCGCCGCGCCGCCGCCCACCGAGGCGGTCGTGGCGCAACGGGTGGCCGCGGCCGCGGCCGCGCACGGGTACACCCCCGAGCAGCTGATTTGGCAGACGCCGGAGGGCATCGACGTCAAGCCGGTGTACGTCGCCGCCGACCGGGCCGCCGCGGCGGCCGACGGGTATCCGCTGCACAGCTTCCCCGGCGAGCCGCCCTTCATCCGCGGGCCCTACCCGACGATGTATGTCAACCAGCCGTGGACGATTCGCCAGTACGCCGGGTTCTCCACCGCCGCGGACTCCAACGCGTTCTACCGGCGCAACCTGGCCGCCGGCCAGAAGGGCCTGTCGGTGGCCTTCGACCTGGCCACCCACCGCGGCTATGACTCCGACCATCCGCGCGTGCAGGGCGACGTCGGAATGGCCGGGGTGGCAATCGATTCCATCCTGGACATGCGGCAGCTGTTCGACGGCATCGACCTGTCGGCGGTATCGGTGTCGATGACGATGAACGGCGCCGTGCTGCCGATCCTGGCGCTGTACGTGGTGGCCGCCGAGGAGCAGGGGGTGCCGCCGGAGAAGCTGGCCGGCACCATCCAGAACGACATCCTCAAAGAGTTCATGGTGCGCAACACCTACATCTACCCGCCCAAGCCGTCGATGCGCATCATCTCCGACATCTTCGCCTACACCAGCGCCAAGATGCCGAAGTTCAACTCCATCTCGATCTCCGGCTACCACATCCAAGAAGCCGGGGCCACAGCCGATCTGGAGCTGGCCTACACGCTGGCCGACGGCGTCGACTACCTCAGGGCCGGCCTGGACGCCGAGCTGGACATCGACAAGTTCGCGCCGCGGCTGTCCTTCTTCTGGGGCATCGGGATGAACTTCTTCATGGAGGTCGCCAAGCTGCGGGCGGGTCGGCTGCTGTGGAGCGAGCTGGTCGCCGGGTTCGGCGCCAAGAACCCGAAATCGCTGTCGCTGCGCACCCATTCGCAGACCTCGGGCTGGTCGCTGACCGCCCAGGACGCCTTCAACAACGTCGCGCGCACCTGCATCGAGGCGATGGCCGCCACGCAGGGCCACACCCAGTCGTTGCACACCAATGCCCTGGACGAGGCGCTGGCCCTGCCGACGGACTTCTCGGCGCGGATCGCGCGCAACACCCAGCTGGTGTTGCAGCAGGAGTCGGGCACCACCCGCCCGATCGACCCGTGGGGCGGCTCGTATTACGTGGAGTGGCTGACCCACCGGCTCGCGCAGCGGGCCCGCGCGCACCTGACCGAGATCGCCGGGTACGGCGGCATGGCCCAGGCCATCGGCGAGGGCATCCCCAAGATGCGCATCGAGGAGGCCGCCGCGCGCACCCAGGCCCGCATCGACTCCGGCCAGCAGCCGGTGATCGGGGTCAACAAGTACCAGGTCGACGAGGACACCGAGATCGAGGTCCTCAAGGTCGAGAACAGCCGGGTGCGCGCCGAGCAGCTGGCCAAACTTCGCGAGCTGCGGGCCACCCGGGACCAGTCGGCGGTCGACGCCGCCCTGGCCGAGCTGACGCGCGCCGCGGCGGCCACCGGTCGGGCCGGTCCTGACGGGCTGGGCAACAACCTGCTGGCGCTGTCCATCAACGCGGCCCGGGCCAAGGCCACCGTCGGGGAGATCTCCGACGCGCTGGAGAAGGTCTACGGCCGGCACCAGGCGGAGATCCGTACCATCGCCGGGGTCTACCGTGACGAAGCCGGAAAGGCCACCAACATCGCCACCGCCACCGAATTGGTCGAGAAGTTCGCCGAGGCCGACGGCCGCCGGCCCCGGATCCTGGTGGCCAAGATGGGCCAGGACGGCCACGACCGCGGCCAGAAGGTGATCGCAACGGCGTTCGCCGACATCGGGTTCGACGTCGACGTCGGCTCGCTGTTCTCCACGCCCGAGGAGGTGGCCCGCCAGGGCGCCGACAACGACGTGCACGTCATCGGGGTGTCCTCGCTGGCCGCGGGCCACCTGACGCTGGTGCCGGCGCTGCGCGACGCGCTGGTGGCGGTGGGCCGGCCCGACATCATGATCGTGGTCGGCGGGGTCATCCCGCCGGGCGACTTCGACGAGCTGTATGCCGCCGGCGCCGCCGCCATCTTCCCGCCCGGCACCGTGATCGCCGACGCCGCCATCGGCCTGCTGCACAAGCTGGCCGAGCGGCTGGGATATGACCTGGACTCATGAGTCTGGGCGCCAGAGTGCACCTACCGACGCCGCTACTCGGGAAATGGGTCGGCACGTGCACTTTCGCGAGGCCGGGACGATGACGGTCGAGGAACTGGCCGCCGCCATCCGCGACGGCGACCGCGCGGCGCTGGCGCGGGCCATCACGCTGCTGGAGTCCACCCGCCCCGACCATCACGAGCGGGCCCAGCAGCTGCTGCTGGAGCTGATGCCGGACTCCGGCGGCGCCCACCGGGTGGGCATCACCGGCGTGCCGGGGGCGGGCAAGTCCACCACCATCGAGGCGCTGGGCATGCACCTGATCGGGCGGGGCCACCGGGTGGGGGTGCTGGCCGTCGACCCGTCGTCGACGCGCACCGGCGGCTCGATCCTGGGCGACAAGACCCGGATGGCGCGGCTGGCGGTGCACGAGGAGGCCTACGTCCGGCCGTCCCCGACGTCGGGCACGTTGGGGGGTGTGGCAAAGGCGACGCGGGAAACCATCGTGCTGCTGGAGGCGGCCGGGTTCGACGTGATCCTGATCGAGACGGTCGGTGTCGGCCAGTCGGAGGTGGCCGTCGCCAACATGGTGGACACCTTCGTGCTGCTGACCCTGGCCCGCAGCGGCGACTCGCTGCAGGGCATCAAGAAGGGCGCCCTGGAACTGGCCGACATCGTGGTCGTCAACAAGGCCGACGGGGAGCACCTGGCCGAGGCGCGGTCGGCCGCCCGGGAACTCTCCGCGGCGATCCGGTTGATCCATCCGCACGAAACGCTTTGGCGGCCACCGGTTCTCACGACGAGCGCCATCGAGGGCACCGGCCTGGCCGAGCTGTGGGACACCGTCGAGCGGCACCGCCGCGTGCTTGTCGAGGCCGGCGAGTTCGACGCGCGCCGGCGCGCTCAACAGGTCGACTGGACCTGGCAGATGGTGCGCGACACGGTGCTGGACCGGGTGCTGTCCAACCCGGCGGTGCGCAAGATCCGGGCCGACGTCGAGCGCCGGGTCAAGGCGGGGGAGCTGACTCCGGCGCTGGCGGCCCAGCAGATCCTGGCAGCCGCGGCGCGGTAACTCGGACCAGGCTCGCGCATCACGATAGAAAGGCGGCTATGGCAGACGACAACGAGATGAACGAGCCGAAATATGCGGACGTCGTTCTCTCCGGCGGGGGTGTCAAGTTCATCGGTCTGGTGGGTGCCGTCGTCGCGCTGATGGATGCCGGATATTCGTTCACGAGGGTGTCAGGCGTCTCGGGTGGCTCGGTTGTCGCGGCGGTCCTGGCGGCCGCCTCCAAGGACAACCAACTGACGAGCCAGGAGATCAAGGAGCTGGCGCTGTCGGTGCCGCTGAGCAAATGGCGTGACCCGCCGCCCGTTCCTCTCATCGGTGCGGCGTGGGGGCTGCTTCGGGAAACGAGCATGTACCGCGGCGACTTCGCCCACGAGTGGGTTCGCAGTGAGCTGAAGAACCTGGGCGTCGAGACGTTCGGTGATCTGAAATTCGATGAAGACCACCTGCCCGAGGGGCGGCGCAGCAGGCTGGTGGTCACCGTCGCGGACGTGACGGCGGCGCAGCTGGTGCGATTGCCGTGGGACTACCGGCGGCTCTATGGGCTGGACGCCGCGGAACAATCCGTTGCGGACGCGGTGCGCGCTTCGATGGCGATTCCCTTCTTCTACCGCCCGGTCACCTTGGTCAGCGCCACCGGGCGGCCATCCACCCTGGTCGACGGCGGCGTGCTGTCGAACTTTCCGATCGACACCTTTGACCGTTGGGATGGCAAGGCGCCCCGCCGGCCCACGTTCGGGATCACGGTGGTACCCAGGATCGCCGAGGGTATCGGCGAGGTGATGCCCTCCCTGAGGCCACTCCGGTTTTTCGAACAGACGTCGCTGTTGGAGAGCCTGCTCACCACCATGCTGGTCGGTCATGACCAGACGCAGCTGAACCAGCCGTGGGTCCGTTCCCGCGCCATCCTGGTCGAATCGACCGACGTCGGCGTGCTCGACTTCAGTGCATCCCGGCACCGTCTCGAACAGCTTTTCGACCGGGGCTACGAGGCAGCGCAGGCGTTCCTGTCCACGTGGGATTGGTCGGCATACCGCGATCGGTTCCGGTGGCCCGACACGTCGCCGCGCGAGTGAAACGACGCGACGGAACCCGCCAGGTCAACTCCGGCGCCCGCGCCCCTGCCGCGCGCTCGCCGGCCGGCAAACCATCTCGGGCGGCGTGGCTAACGGATAGGTAAATAATCTATATTTCGCTCCGCGCCGGTGTGAAATTTAAGTAAATTTCACACTGTGACGGTGGAAACACGAGTCGATCGCCACGAGGTCTCCCACCTCGATGACCCTGACGCAGGTCATCGGGTGTCCGGCGCGGCGGACTCACATTTCAATTGCGTCGTTCGCAGTTTCGCCAGCATGTTCCCGGCGCGCCGGTTCGGCGGCGGTGCCCTGGCGGTGTACCTCGACGGTCAACCGGTGGTGGACGTATGGACGGGCTGGTCCGACCGGGGCGGGCACTCGCCGTGGTCGGCGGACACCGCCCCGATGGTGTTCTCGGCGACCAAGGGGATGGCCGCCACGGTCATCCACCGGCTCGCCGACCGGGGGCTGATCGACTACGAGGCGCCGGTGGCCGAGTACTGGCCGGCGTTCGGGGCCAACGGCAAGGCGTACCTGACGGTGCGCGACATGATGAGGCACGCCGCCGGCCTGTCGGGTCTGCGCGGCGCCACGCGGGAAGACCTGTTCGACCACATCGCGATGGAGGAGCGGCTGGCCGCGGCGCCGCCGGGGCGCCTGCTGGGCAAGCCGGCGTATCACGCGCTGACGTTCGGCTGGCTGATGTCGGGGCTGGGCCGGGCGGTGACCGGGAAGGGCATGCGTGCGCTGATCCGCGAGGAGCTCGCCGCGCCGCTGGGCACCGACGGGCTGCACCTGGGCCGGCCGCCGGCTGGAGCGCCGACGCGGGTGGCCGAGATCGTCATGCCGCAGAACATGGTCGGCAATCCGGTGGCGAATTTCGTGCTGCGCAAGGTCGCCAACGAGATGTCCGGCGCCTACCGCTCGATGTACTTCCCGGGCGTCATGGATGCGGTCAAGGGGGAGAACGCGATGCTGGACGCCGAGATGCCCGCGGCCAACGGCGTGGCGACCGCCCGCGGCCTGGCGCGCATGTACGGCGCGATCGCCAACGGCGGCGAGATCGACGGCACCCGGTTCCTCTCGCATGACCTCGTCGCGGGCCTGACCGGGCGGAAGAGCCTGTGGCCGGACCGAAACCTGTTCGTGCCGTTGGCTTTCCACCTCGGCTACCACAGCCTGCCCATCGGCAACATCATGCCTGGCTTCGGCCACGTCGGGCTGGGTGGTTCGGTCGGCTGGACCAACCCCGCCGACGGGATCGCGTTCGCTCTGGTGCACAACCGGCTGCTGACGCCGCTGGTCATGACCGACAACGCCGCGTTCGTCGGGATCTACGCGCTGGTGCGCCAGGCCGCCGCCAGGGCCCGCAAGCACGGTTTCCGGACGGTGAGCGATTTCGGCGCGCCCTGCGCGCAGCCGGGATTCGCCGTCGGCTGATCGACGAGCACCGGCAGCGGTCGTCGCGTGAATCGAGTTGTCAGGAAACGAGTGCGGTGACGGTTGCGGTCGTGTCGGCAAGTGCTGCGCCGCCGACGTTGCCGACGGGTTCGTCGAGGGCCGCACGCGGAAGCCACTGAACGAGCTCCGGCAGGACAACTCCCTTGGGTTGCTGCACCGTGACGATCATAGCCGTTGTGCCACTGGGGATTTCACCGGGAATGAAGGGGCAGGTGATGATCCGGCCGGTGGCGGCTGCGAGGTGAATCGCGTTGGACAGCACGACTACGTAGAGTTCGCGGTCGGTGTCGCGGCGTGGCGTGATGTCGCCGGGGGTGATCACAGGCCGGTGGCCCGGTTCGCCTGATAAACCGTCTGCGCGTAGGCGTCGATATCCAGCGTTGGCACGGTGTGCGTGGTGTAGTTCTCGAGCGAGATCGTGGTCGCTCTGGTGCACAACCGGCTGCGGACGGGCTTGCAGTCATACGAGGTCAGTAGTGGTATCGGGCCTTCAGGATCCTGACTTCGTCGTCGTCGGCTCGATAGACCAGCCGATGCTCGTCGTCGATGCGGCGGGACCAGTAGCCTGACAGCTCGCCTTTTAGGGGCTCGGGCTTGCCGATCCCGTTGAATGGATCGCGTTGGATCTCTGCGATCAGGCGGGTGATCCGCCGGGCGGTCTTGCGGTCCGATGCCAGCCAGAAGAGAAAGTCCTGCCAGGCATCGGGGTCGAAGCGGATGCTTCTCACCCCTGGCCGCCGGCCATCTCCCGCAGCTCGTCGACGGATTTGGCGACGGCGGACTGCCCGGCCTTGTCGCGGGCGACGGCTTCCATCAGCCGCCTGGCGTTTTCCGGCGAACGCAGCAGGTAGACGGTTTCCTGCCACGAGTCGTAGTCGTCGGCGGACATGAGCACCGCATCTCCGCTCTTGGAGGTGATGCGTACCGGCTCGTGATCGGTGTTGACTTGCTCGAGCAGGGGGAACAGGCGCCGCCTGGCGTCGCTTGCGCTGATGCTCATCGCGATCCCTTCACCAAGCGGTACATGACAGCCGTACCTGACCGGTACAGCAACATGGTACGGACGCCGAGAGTTCGGCACGTTAACAGGCCTGTTTACGTCTCTGCATGCACGTGGCGTGTTGCGCGGGAGTGACCGACATCTTGGGCGCAAGCCTCGCCATTTATGGCGGGGTGAGCCCATCCCGTTTGTCGCCGGGCGCAGCCCGGCGCTTAGAGTGGTCGGGTTTGGCCGTCGATGTATTGCTTGATGATCGACAGGGGTGCGCCTCCGCAGGAGACGGCGAAGTAGGACGGCGACCACAGGTGTCCGCGCATGCGGGCGCGGACACAGGCGCCGGTGAATTCGCGACGGACGGCGTAAGCCGTGCGGCGTTTGAGTCGGTGCGCCAGTGTGGAGATCGCCAAGGTGGGCGGGTAGGCGACCAGCAGGTGCACGTGGTCGGATTCGCCGTCGAACTCGACCAGCTCGACAGCCAACTCGGCGCACACGGAGCGCATCGTGGTTTCGGTGAAGGTGAGCATCGGATCGGTGAACAGACAGTTTGCGCCGGAACTTGGTCACGAATACCAAATGGGCGTGCAGCAGCGACACGCTGTGCCGGTTGCGGCGCCAGGTCGTGGTTGTCAGTGGTCGGCCTTATGGTGTGGGCGTGCAGATGGGTAACGCCTACCATGGTGATCCGACACCGGCCGCCGGGCCGGCGCGGAAACCGCGTGCGCGTAAGCGCGCGAAGGGCGCGCCCACCCATGTGCGGTCGTGGCCGCTGCGGCCGAGCCCCGCGCAGTACAAGGTGATCCGGACACGGTTTCACACCGGGGTGCGGGTGTATAACGCGGTGCTGGGCGAGTTCATCACGCGTAGCCGCACGGTGAAATCGGATCCGGGCTGGGCTGCGGCGCGGGAGCTGCCGGCGCGCGGCCCAGCCGAGCGTCAGGTTCGACGGGCAGCGTTTCGTTCCGTCGAGCACGCACACGGTTTCACCGCCGATGCCGCACAATCCTTCGCCTCGTCGCTGCGCCGGTCGTGGGTGCGTGAGCATCTGCCCGCCCAGGAAACCCAGCACCTGGGGGCACGAGCGTTCGATGCGGTGCGGCAGTGGCATGTGGGCCGGAAAGGCAAGCCGCGGTTCAAGCCGGCCAAACGCGGGCTGCATTCGCTGGCGGCCAAAGACGGCAACGGTGCGCTGCGCCCGAAAACCGATGAGGCCGGCCGGCTGGTCGGGTTGCAGTGGGGGGCGGGCTTCGTCGTGCCGATGACGCCTGCGGCTGCATCAGGTCGGCGCGGTCAGGAGCAGCAGGCCGAGCTCGCCGAGATCGAACGGCTGATCGCGGCCGGGAACGTGTTGTCGGCGCGGATCGTGCGCACCGTGATCGACGGTCGCGACACCTACCGGATGCAGCTGGTGTGTGATGGGCGCCCGACCCGCCGCCATGCGGTCGGCGACGGGCAGGTGTCGTTCGATCTCGGACTGTCTCAGATCGCGGTGGCCGTGCGGCGCGCCGATGGGAGCTGGTCGGGTTGGGTGGAGCCGCTGGCCGATGCGATCCGGTTGGACACCACACGGTTGCGTCGGGCGCAGCGGCGTCTGGACCGCCAGCATCGTGCCGGATCACCGGCCTGCTTCAACCGTGATGGCGTCCACACGACGGGCCGCTGCGTGTGGCGGCGTTCGGCCGCCGCGCAGCACACCATGGTCCGGGTGGGCGAGTTGCATCGCCGCCTGGCCGAGCACCGCAAGACGTTGCATGGGGCGCTGGGTAACCGGCTGCTGGGCTATGGCACCGACATCGCGTGTGAGCGGTTGGAGTATGTGTCGTGGCAGAAGAACTTTCCGCGCAGTGTGCGCGACCGGGCACCGGGGTTGCTGGTGGAGATGTTGGGACGCAAGGCTGAAAGCGCCGGCGGCCCCCAGCTCTACGAATACAGCACGCGTACCACCGCCTTGTCGCAAACGTGTCTGTGCGGGACGAAAAAGAAGAAGCCGCTCTCCCAGCGGGTCCACCGCTGCGGGTGCGGCATCAAAGAAGATCGCGACCTGTTTTCGGCTTTCCTCGGACTGCATGTGCGAACCGAGGCTGATGGGGTCGATCGGCTGGACTTGCAGGCAGCGTGTGAGGGCTGGCTGCATCGCCAAGACGCCGGCGAGTCGCCGAAGTCCAGCCGTAGTGCGCAAGCACGCAAGCGGCGAGGCCGCAGGCATCCGCCCTCGCGGAGGTCGGTGGCGCGCATCAAAGCCCGGCGGAAAGCCAAAACTGTGATGCGACAGAGCCGCTCGGCGCGAACCTCCACTACCGACCAGCCCACGGCGATAGCCGCATGAGCGCCTATCGAGACAGCCGGCCGGCACGAGGAATCCCCGCAATTCATTGCGGGGAGGACGTCAAGAAACCCGCGAGCGAGTGCTGCGGATCCACTGGGAGTTTGCGGACGCGGTGCTGCGCCGTGGTGGATGACGTCCGCGTCCGTCCCTGACAGCATGCCCTGCGCGGGCAGCCTCGGGGCGGGTAAGCCTCGTGAGGCGACGCACGGAAAGGGATCCGTGACGGGCGCATCGGGAAATGCCGTTGCGCAACAACCGTTTTGATGAGTCAGAACAGTGATCTGTGGCCGAAGTGATGCCCCTTTGGTCGCGTCCGAATCCCATCGAAGCGGACCGGCCAACGGTCGCACCCACAACACCGGCAGCGGCGCCGCGGCTCACCCCGATGCCCCGCCGTGTTGTATATCATGAGATACATGCCTGCGCGGAGCCCCGATACTGCCCAGTGGGCCAACGGTGTACTGGCTGAAATCGGTGAAGAGCTCCGCAGGCGGCGAAAAGAACTCGGCATCAGCGCCGCAACCACCGCCGAAGCAGCCGGGATGTCCCGCGTCACCCTGCATCGCATCGAGTCCGGCTCACCGTCGGTGACGGTCGGCGCCTATATGAATGCCGCAGCGGCCCTGGGGCTGCAGCTGGCGCTCCGCAAACCGCCGCGGCTTGACCGCCAGCCATTGCTCGACGAGCCATCGGGGGGCCTGGTTCGTGTGGGCGATTATCCCCAGCTGCAGGCGATTGCATGGCAGCTCCGTGCCGATACCCAGCTTCGCGGCATCGACGCGCTGCGGATGTACGAACGCAATTGGCGCCATGTGGACCGCGATGGGATGAGCGATGACGAACGTGCGCTCATCCAGCGGCTCGCTGACAGATACGGCGGGGGAGTTCTCCTTGTTTAGCCGAGCTCACCACGTGCGAATTGCCCGTGTGCTGGAGGCGCTCGACGCCGAATTTCTCGCCAATTCGCGGTGTTACTTCGGGGGCGGAACAGCGATTGCGCTGCGGCACGGCGAGTACCGCGAATCACGGGACATCGACCTGCTCGTCTCCGATGGTGGTGGATATGCCGCGCTTCGCGAGCAGGTACGTGGACCGGAGGGATTCAAAGCTCTGACCAAGCTCCCGATCTCGACTCTGCGTCCCGTCACGGCCGATCATTACGGCATCAGGGCCGTGCTCGACGTCGACGGAGAACCGATCAAGTTCGAGATCATTCGCGAGGCTCGAATCGAGCTGGAGGAACCGGGTCCCCGGTGACAGCGTCGGCGGGGTCGTGACCCTGACCGCCCTCGACGTGGCCTGCAGCGAGCTGTTGGCCAACTCTGATCGATGGGATGACGCGTCGACGTTCAGCCGCGACATCATCGATCTCGCGATGATGGAGCCCGGGCGGGACCTCGTGGATCGAGCGATAGTCAAAGCAGAATTCGCTTACCGGTCGGCCGTGGTCAACGACCTGGTCAATGCCATCGACTACCTGCGAGACAACCCGCATCGTCTCGACGACTGCATGCGTGAGTTGCAGATTTACGACACACCCAAGGCACTCCTGTGGGATCGCATCAAACGTCTGCGTCCGCAAAGCCGGTAAAGCGCATGCTGCGTCAGTCAAAGGCGTTCCGGTGCGGCCCGTCTCACCGCAGCGGCTGTTGCGCCGCCACCTCCGGACCAGGACCGCACGAACGTTGACGGTCATGGCTCAGATTGGCGGTCGAACACCCCGTGGACACCAGCGGTAGCCTCCACCCATGTCCGATAGCAGAACGGCGACCTAGTGTCCGCCGCCGGGAATTCGTTGAGTATGTTTGGCGAGTGAGTCGAGGATCTCTTCGGCGGTCTTCTTCCACACGAACGGCTTGGGGTCGCAGTTCCAGCTCTTGATCCAATTCTTGATGTCCTTCTCCAGTGCCGCAACGCTTTTGTGGACGCCACGTCGCAGGAGTTGGTCGGTGAGGAAC
>Ga0078972_1009449_pt1 | contig 19230 bp, 18 predicted proteins | sample YelNatPaOPGAMG01_FD_67568 | JGI IMG/M metagenome (GOLD analysis project Ga0078972, IMG submission 67568) | Hot spring thermophilic microbial communities from Obsidian Pool, Yellowstone National Park, USA - OP-RAMG-01 (SPADES assembly) (version 2) | ecosystem: Environmental > Aquatic > Thermal...
GAGGATTGCTCGCATTAGAAAGTACAACTACGAATGGCGAGAAACGCGTAGCGTTTGTGCATTGAGACTTGAACGCCGCATGCAATGGAAGGAAATGTGCGGTGATGGAAAGAAGCCCCCATAGTGGACAGGAGAGAACTTTGTGGGACACCCTCTCAATGTGGAACTATATGAGACAAGATTGAAAGCATTCGTACATGGCCCGCCGAGAAATCCTCCGAGGCGTCTGCACATCAGTTCGCGTCGTCTTGTCTAGGGCGGGTCACTCGCCACTACTGTACCACTGGCAGCAACGTTTTTCTTTTGAAAAGCGTTTGCTGTCGGGGCTTCTCAAGGCCGAGCGCCCGGTCAACGTCGCGCTAGGCTGAACTCACTGACCTACGAGAGACGCCTTCCTAGTGTTCGTCTCGGTGCCTGGCGTTTGCATGGAACTTTCTCGACAGTCTATATCTGTTTCCACACTTTTAGGACTGTTTACGTAGCCTTGACTGGTAGGTATCGGTAGCAGACTAAAACGCGGGTAGACTTTCGGTGACCGAATAGCCAAAGCGAGTCTGTCCTGTGCTAGGACGCTGTTGCTCGGCAGTCTCTACGCGACATAAGCGTCCCACTTGGTGGTCGTTGCTGCTGTTATTGTCGTGGTGTTGTTCTTGTTGGTGTCGGAGGTGGTAACTGGATCCGTGTCTCAGAATATTCCTGCCTCGCGGGTGCCACGAAATGGCTTTCGTCAGCACTGTCCACTGCTCGAGGTTTCGCCTCTATGAGACCTGCGGAGCTCAACGCTTGATTGCGTTCTCCGTTCGGTGGCGGTCGTTGAAGCGCTGTCGCCTGAGACCTGTGTGCGAGTTGTCGAGCGATGGGCAGCTGGAGCCGCGGCGTAATCCGCTGAACAAAGCCGATGATTCGAGCGAAGGACAGGAACGCTCTGAATCCGAGCGTTCGCAGTGGACTGAGGAAGCGCGCCGCCAGTGGCCCGAGTACGAGCCGGGCTTTGTGCCACGCTCCCGGAACGACCTGGACGCAGAAGAATACCCGACGAGCACCCCCGGCGACAGCAGTGGTGGTGCCGGCATCGCTGCGGGCTACGTGACAGGCTCCCGAGAGGTGATCCATGATCCCGTTGTCGTGTCGCGACGAGAGCTTCTCTACGCTGTGATTAGTATTGCAATAATCGTCACAGGCATTCTGGGGACAGTCTATCGTCGCTCGCTTCGCTGGTTTTCTCTAGCCGGTGTCTTTGGAAGCCTGCGACGTCGATACCCGCCACCGAACGCAAATCTGCGAGAGTTCATGATGGAGTGTGAAGCCGGCGCTGGACCGGTAGCACCGGCGCTGCAACACTGTTATTACATTCAGTGGCTGGGGGGTGCCTCCTCAGCACTTGAGGCTGCTCCTGGACATTGCACGGGGAAGAAGCTCCTCGTGCTGCTGCTTTGGCGAGCCACCGATTCGGGAACCGGGGCTGCCCTGGACGTTCTGGAAAACCTGCGGCCATATATGGACTTTATTGACATTGTCTGCATGCACACGCCCAAATTCGATGGCGAACGCCCACCCCGCTTCGTTCAACTCTCTGCCAAGTACCATGAAATGAATTTTCCCTACGGAGCTGATGTCTCGCTTCGTCTGTGGCGGGATCTCGGAGTAACGGTCTGGCCCACTGCAGTTGTGCTTTCACCGCGTTCCAAACGAGTGTTGTTCGCCTTCGAGGGCTACCGTGCGCTCCCCCGAATTCTGCTATGTGTTCGCGCTGCTATCGACTTTTACTTTCCCCGGCGCGTGGCAACGCAACCGCCTCCGGAGCCTTCCTTGCGTTCGGAGCAGCTACCCTCTGGTAAGTCGGCTCGGCTTGGGGCGCACTCTGATGCGTTTCCTATATCCGCAGGTGCTTTGAGCGAGCTGCTGGAGAACAGACGGCGAGCGCTGGCGTCTGCTGAAGACACCGCTAGTCTCAAGGAGCAACGAAGCTCCACTCGTACTTCGAAGCGCAGTTCACGAAAGCGCGACAAGGCCTCCCCCGAATCGCGACTACCAACCCGCTCGCCACTGCCTCCGCAGGACGTTTACGGGCGCCAGATACTCGCTCTCCTGGATACATCTCGCCAAGCGCTCGCTCTGCGGTTTCCCGGCAAACTAGACGTCCACGCTGAGAGCGATCGTCTGTTTATTGCGGATAGTGGCCACCACCGGATCCTGGTTACCAAACTCTCTGGTGAATTCATCGAGCAGATTGGTGGACGAGAGGGTGCCGGCTTTCGAGACGGTACCTTCTCCGAGGCGCTTTTCCAGTACCCCCAGGGCCTAGTCTTTGATCCACTGGGAAATCGATTGATTGTGGCAGACTCGGGAAACAATGCACTGCGTATTGTCCGTTTCTCGGATGGAACTGTGAGCACCGCATCTGTGGCACCACTTGTCAAGGAGACCGACGTGCAAGGCGTCATGGAGCGCAGCATATCCATGCAGGACCGCGAATCCGGGCGGCACCGAGCGGCTGTTTCGGCAGCAGCAACAGAGCCACCTGCAGCGTCCGAAGGAACACCGTTCTGGGCCTGGCAACGACGCTGGTTCAAACCAGAACGAACGCGTCCTGCGGTGCAGCGTCAATACGAGCAGTTGCTCAGCGTTGCGGACGCCGATGTGCGCTTTGCCGAGGTCAACGACCGCTCCAACAACACGAGCAGCGCTGCCAAATCCAACAGCAAACCAGGAACCGCACACCAAAGAACTGGCATCGCTGCAAATAGCTCGCCGCTCTCGCTAACACCGAGCCCACGCAGTCGTTTCCGACTTCCCTGGGATGTCAAGATGCATGCCGGATCCGTTTATGTGGCGGTTGCAGGATCGCACCAGATATGGCGTTTGGATTCTACCGGGATCCTCCGAGAATACCGCGGTAGTGGCAAACCAGGCCTCGTGGATGATGCCGAGGGCTCCCGGGTTCCGGTGTCGTTTGCGGCGCCTCATGGTGTGTGCGTTCAGGGGACGTGTCTCTATGTCACAGACTCGGACTCGTCTACGGTTCGCGCCATCGACCTGCGCGCTCAGTGGACACGAACGATTGTAGGCGGCGACGTCTTCTTCCTCGAGAGCCTGTCAACGTTTGGCGACCGAGACGGCTGGGGCCGCGGCGGGCACCTCCAGTACCCGTGCGGGTGTTGTGCGCTTCCAGATGGTCAGATTCTGCTCGCAGATACGTTGAATCACAAGATCAAGGTATTGAACCTGGAGCTTCGAGACGTCCGAACGCTGGCTGGGTCCGGAGAGCCTGGGCTCCATGACGGTGCCAGCACACAGGCAGCTTTTTTTGCTCCACAGGGCATCGCATACGATCCCACCGTTCGAATGGCGTATGTTGCGGACACGTACAATCACTGCATTCGACAAGTCGACGTTGCCACGGGCACGGTGCGCACGCTCACCCTGACTCCTCCGGCGGTTTTGGAAGCGCTCGCTGCGCCCGCTGCAGAAACCTCACCCAACGGTCGATAGCCGCCCAGCAACGGTATTGGTTACGGTGCGAGGCGTGCAGTGGACGAAGCGTCCACAGGAAGCACGCTGATCGACGCGATTGGTGTCGAATTGGCTCCCTCAAGTCGACATAGAAGCCTCTATGATAAAAGTCCCAGCAAACTGAGTATTTCGGCTTGGTTACGACGGAAACAGTGGCTCCAGTGCAAATGCAGCATCGATTCCCGCAGCTTGCAGCGGCGACTGCCCGTGCTATTACCGAAGGGCATGTAGCGCTGGATTCGTGACCGTGCGAGGCATCTTTATACCGCTGTATACCGATGACTTGAGTCGCATCCATATGATCGTTTGAGGGACACGGATTCAGCCTGTGTTCAGGATGCCAGCTGATAGCTCAGAGACAGGCAGAAACTGCGGGTGCTCCGGCACATGACTTTGACAATTCGCGGCAAGTAGGCCAGAGTTGACTCCATGGAATCTTGCGTCCGAGCAGCGTCTCGGACGTATCTAGGACTTCAGACAAGCTTTGGAGACGGGTGCATGCACGGCAGTTTTCGTAGTCTGCATTCCGCGAAGAATATTACACCCTTGGAAAGCTATGTCGCGCGTTGAGCGCTGAACACGCTGTCCCGTTCAGTATCGTCGTGCATTGCAAGGCGTCACGCTTTCTTTCGCGACGTCCAATCCCAGCATTTCCCTGTTGACGAAACCTAATTTCTTTACTGAACTGGACCAGTAACTCTGGAACCGCGCCCAGTTCGTCGCTGCAGAACGGGAACGCGCCATCCGGACGCTCCGGTGGCAGCAGGCCGGTTACTCCTCGGGTCGATTTCGCACCAGCTTCAGTTCAGACTCCATCGCCTCGATTTCATCTCGCGGACCCTTGACGTACAGGATCGCTTTCGAGTCCGACGACACAGGATCGACTCGAAAACGGAACTCCTCCTCCCGTTGGTTTGTGTTCCAATAGTAGAACCACATCAGCGGCGACAGCAGTATTAGCGCATACCACCAGTCGCTGTTACCAGGAAGCAGAACCTTGGCAGCCAAGGCGAACCCGTACAACCCGCCTGCTGCGCAGAAAACGAGAAACGCCCCGATCGCGACACTCGGTTGCGTGCGTCCGCGAAAGACGAGTACCCGGGAGGCCTCTCGCTCGCGCGGCACGTACTTCCGCGCAGTAAGGTAGTCACCTACCAGTTTCTCGATGGTTACAATATCACTCTCCTTTGTGTCAATAAAGGTATAGTTGGTTTGTTCGATGCGCGGGCGCCCACTCGCTACCATGAACCTGACGAACCCTACCAGCGTCAGCAGGAACGTCAGACCGCCGACGATCCGAGGCGCGGTGGTGTTCGCCACCTCTGCTGTTGTCGTCACCGATGCATGGGCAACCGCGGGAACGCCCACGCACCCGTATGCAAAGAGCTGTGCCAAGTCGCGCGTGCGTTGTGGTAGCGCTTGCTCCACACGTTTGTGTGAACGCTGCTTCCTGACAAGAGCGGGCGTCTGCTCCGCATGCAATCGGAAGAGGCGGCATCGCTGTTGTTGTAATCGGTGTACGTGCGTCCCTTGCCACTTTATCGCAGTGAAAGAGCAGAACATTGCACGAGCACTGGCATGAATCCCGTTCGACGCCATGACTGAAGCGACTCGGAGTACGTTCACGTTCGAACGGGAGTCTTGGGCGAGGCTCCATGAATGCCGCGGCATCTGCAGTGCGAATCGCCGGCGGGCAGCGCGCGGCTGCGGCTCTGAAGAAGACCCTCGATCGTGGCGTGATCGATGAACATAGAATCCTGAACTACTCGCATTGTTCCAGATTATAAGGCTTTTCTGCGTTTTCGTTCGATATACAGCCTGGATATTCCAACTGTGGCTACACGGAGCTTGAACCTTCAGGTGCAGATATAGGATTCCAGGTCTTTTTTTCTTGAGTGACCTTGTCGACGTGTTGGTGCTGGGTTTCGTCAGATCAACGGAATCAAGATGATTCGCGATACCCTCGAACAAGCTTTCCTATAATAACGGGAATCATAATCCAATGTATATGGACATGCCTCCGGTGCTCTGGTCTCCGCACTGCGGCACGCTCGAACCAAGTGCGCTTCAAGTTCTCGATCTCTCCGTTCCAAGCGACGCCAGGGCGCAGCGATTGACGCCGTCGGATGTACGAAGAAAAGTGCTCCATATCGGCAGTTGAAGAATTGCTCACAAGCTTATGAAAAAATTCACTTATCATGCTGCATCAGTGAATCGATCCCGTTCGGGAAACGATTTCCTATGCCTTTGCGGCGATCGACGAAACGTACTTCGACGCCTGCATGATACCTGTCACGGGATTTGCTCCCAAAGGCTCTCGTCTCTTCTGTTTCCATGAGAAAGCGTCTTGGACTCCGACTTGAGTCATCGCAGCGATCGCTTCTTGTGGAGCGTGCGTCACTGTTTTCCACGAAGAAAGTGGATTCGTATCGACATTTCTCGACTTGTTCTCCAACCTTGATTCTTCTTTCGGTATCTGTTTCATCTTGGCCAACATCATGTTCCAGAAATCATCTATCCGCTGAAAAACCATGAGCTCGTGTGTGCAGCTGACAGAGTACATGGCAAGCGGATCGCCCAAATCAGTACTGTGACCCATTGGTACGGCACCTCGGGCACGTAAGCGGAGGCGGGAATCGGGGAGTCTTCTGTGCCCGCCACGGGCATGCAACGAGCGATGTGGCAAGCGCTCACACGGCATGAGGCAGCCTCCGGAGGACGTCAAGGTGGACACACAGGAAAGTTCCTGACCACACTCAAGTAGCGAGCGATGTGGCAAGCGCTCATACGGCATGAGGCAGCCTCCGGAGGACGTCAAGGCGGACACACAGGAAAGTTCCTGACCACACTCAAGTAGCGAGCGATGTGGCAAGCACTCACACGGCATGAGGCAGCCTCCGGAGGACGTCAAGGCGGACACACAGGAAAGTTCCTGACCACACTCAAGTGTCATCGCCGCGACAGGCGCACCGAGTGTCCATCCAAAGAAGCTTCAGTTAGCAAGCGCACCGTCGATCGCAGCTTCCGCCTATAGGTAAACAATGCGATAAAAAAGCAGCAGTCGGAAACAACGAGCATCGGCACGCTTTATCTGCTATGAGTGTCTATCGACAGTTGCTCATAGAGCTGGAGCCCAGGAAGAGACCGACGTTCCTAAAAGTTGGAGATAAGACGCGGGAAACCGTAGCAGTCGAAAAAAAGTTTCGCATACGCAGGTATTGAGGATAGCAAGAAGATGCCGCAAACACGAGGGCGTGCGTCCGGGTCCGAGGAACCCCCCGGTTCCAAGCCACGGTGCTGTGGATGTTCCATGCCGCTGCGCGTTGCGAGTCCGCTCTGCGAGCGCGCATTTTCCGTGTCCCAAGTATACAAATTCATATAGTTCTGTCCAGACATGTACTACACGGATTGGCGCATGTCCTAATTGTACACTATTGGGTCATTGTCTGCCACAGCATGCCGCCACGGCAACGACGTAAGCGCATGTTCCCGGTAGCGCCGATTCGGTGCCGCAGGTCTGTCTTGGTGCCTGCTGGTGCACTGGTCTCGCAGGCGCTTGTGTCTGCCGACGCGGGCTGCAGGCGACACCTCAACGCCTGGAGAGGCATCGTTGTAGCGGTGATCAACGACTACTCGTGGCTCGCAATAACGCGCAGCGTGTCCACTCTGGTTCGAATGCAATACCAGTACGACCTGGGGGGTTTCACGCGAGCGGAGCTGGATGCCTATGTTCGCGACGTGGGGAGGCGGTTCGTTTCTCAAGAGATGCAGCGGAAGCAGGCCAGCGGAAAGCTGGACCCGGCTGCAACGCCTGAGGATAACTGGTACGCTGACCTCTGGGCCTATCTCGCCGAGAACAATCTTCCGCGGGGAAAGTTACCCACGCTGGGCGGTGCCCCACTCGATCTCTACAAACTTTTCGTGCTGATTATCCAGCGGGGCGGCTTGCAGAAGACGATCGACGCACGAGACTTTAAAAACGTTGCCAAGGAGTTGGCGCTACCACCGACCTGCACAGCAGCAGCTTTCGCGCTGCGGCAGGCATACGAGCGTTTGGCCTACGTCTACGAACAAAAGTTCCTTTTTAATCGGGAGCCGCATGAAGCGCCGCCAATCCGCCAAGCAGTCAAGTCGAGTATGAGCTTTGTCCCACGACCCGGTGGCTCGGACGGCGCAACCCCGGAGGACAGTGTCTCTCGAATCGCATTTCGAGGCTTTGAGGGCGAGCAGGCTACCTCTCGCAGCTTGGTGCGTTTTGGTGGAGACGGACTGGTGTCGGGATCTCACGGAAACGCTACATCTGGTAGTGCAGCGGGCGCACCGTTGACTGCACCTCCAACGGGACAGCAGCACACCGTACGCGTGTCGAAACAGGTGCTACGAGATGCACTCATGGGCGCCGGGGGCCTCCTGCTGCCGTTCAGTGGTGTCAGTGTCCCGTACCGTGAACGGATCAAGCAAGAGGTGGCCGCAACCGAGTCGCCAAAGCGGCGACGCTCGGCACTGCGTGGAAACGGCCGATCCGTGGGGTCGCAACGAGGCCACTGGAAGGAGCGCGCACCGCCCTGGTTGCCATATTTTGCGGAGAATCTGAACAGCGAACGGGAGAAGCTCGTACTGAGCTTGCAGAGCGGTGTACGCGAGGAAGTTCGGTGGGCGCTGACAACGTTGAACGCGCTCTGCTCAGGAGCACCAGCGGGAACGAGCGTCTCCATCGGCGGGCGCTCTACATCAGGCCGACTGGAATTACGCTGCGCGCTCTACCCAGGCCTGTTGGACGCCTTAAATGATTTGCTGGACGCATATCTGGAAGATCTCGAACGAAGGCGGCAGTGGAGTTTGTCGATGCCCCAGGAGCTGCGCGAATGTCGTGGCGCACATCTGGCGGATTTGTCGGCATCGGCGTTGGAAACTTTGGAGCCAGGTGCCGGCAATAACGAGCGCGCTCTAGACACGCCTGAATCCAGTTTGCAAGGATATCGTGCAGGCCTCATGAACTGTCGCGACACAATTGCCAAGGAACGAGCGCAATACAGTCTACTGGTAACCAATGCGCTGCGCAACATGAGCTTTACAACAGGGAATGAGATTGCTTTGGCGACGCATCCAGCATTGCGCTCGACAACGCTGCGCTTGCTCCGTCATCCGGACACACAGCCAGCATGCGTGGACGACTTGCTAGATATGTGGCTGAACATAGCCTCATCAGTAACGCTAGTTTCGCGAACCGACTGGGCCAACGCTGCTGGTAGTGGCGTTGCTGACATGAATACACTTCGAACGAATGCCGAGCACGCAGCGTCGGTCATTGTGAACGGAGTCGATGAAACTAGCAGGCCTGCAGCGCAGGTAGACGCTCCAGCGCCTAGCTCAGGTTGGCGCGAAAGCAATACCGTTCGGAGAGGCCTCGCGGTCACCGGTGACGCCCACAGCGCGCACTCGTCTCGAGTCGACGCCCTGGACACGATCATCGACTGGCTGGATGCCACACATCCGAATGCTTCTGTGCAGCGCATGTGCAAGGCTGCGGAGATTGTGGCCCAGTTTGCGACTCGCTTGGAGAATGAGACAATTATGATTACCCGCTTTCCCGTTCTGCTACCGCGGCTTGTAGATATGGTTGCACCAGGCACAGGTACCCATCTTGCAAGCGTCCAGCTCAGCATGGCCGCACTGGACGCCCTAGCGAGCCTCTCGGCATTCGAATGGCAGGCACGCGAGCGTATTGCGCGCACACCGCGCCTGGTGCCTACCCTCGTCAGAGTTGTTGCGGCAGCGGTTGCACAACAAGAACCAGAGCTGCTACATCGTGCTGGGGTGCCGTCCCCCAGCGAAACATCACCCCGAGTCACTGCAACGATCGGTGCATCGCTATCCGCTCGAGCAGCGCTGGTATTGCTGAATCTGGCAGAGAACCCTCATAATCGCCGGCTGTTATTGCCCTATGAATTAGTTTTGGTGTATGGGGCCATGACGGACAAGGTCGCAGGCACTGCGCTGGCGTCGGTGCTTCATGAGCTGGTCGCTGACTAGGACACCCCAATGGCGTCGGTCGAGTCTGCCGTGGCAAAGGCGCCGCTGAAACCCAGTTCACAGAGAGGCACCGTGCGATGCGTACGAGGTGTAATGTCTGACATTTCAAACTTCGAAACGGAGCACGCATCGTTCTACGCTACGGGAATGTGCATCTATATGCAGATCATTCACCCGAACGCTATGTATGGTGCGTTGCGCCCCGGGGAGCGCTTCGAGCGCCAGGCTCACGTCCCGAACAGAGCGCAGGTCTCCGGAACGCTGAACAGTACAACGTACCCCGGTTACGCGTGCTGGTCGGAAACCCGCGAAGCAGCAGCAGCAGCAGCACCGTTCGCATCCACTGGGCGGAACACAGGCAGCAAACCTGATCGAACAGACAAGTCGGCGAGTCGTTCGAGGTCGCCCCTGCACGTAAAGAGCTTCCCAGCGTTGCATGCTCCCCGTCTGTTTACCGCTTCGTGCACGTTATTTCTCGGACCGGTCAGCGGTTTTCTAAAGCAGCTGTCGCAACAAAGTGCCAGGAAGACTCGCACAGGGAACCCGAATGCCGTCCGCTGCATCCGACATCCAAAGTGTGCACTGGCGACGAAGCCCCCGACAAGCGTCCAGCCAGCGCAGTAACCGCTGCGGAGGTCGCCCGCCGGCCCTGCAGGCACGATTGTCAAGTCGTGGCTCACCAGTCCCGCATCAAAAACCGACGCGAAAGCCGAGCACTGAACACCAGAATGTCCCAGAGCATGGACCCACGTATAGAATCAACTCGCCACCGAATACCTGCGAATGACAGGCGAAGCTCGCTGCTCGGGTCTGCGACTGCCATTTCGGGGGCGTGCCAGCAGGCGTTCACAGCGCCGGGCCCCGATGCTGGACTTGTCATGTTTACCGCACATCCTCATGAACGCGTGGATGCGGCTTTGGATTCCATGGAACGTCGCGCTGAGCCGCTCGCTTTTCGTGATGTATGCAACGTGCTGCCGCGACCTGCCGTGCTTGAAGTCGCCTGGACCGCAACCATGGCGTGCTCGGGGGGTATCGGCTGGGCACCGACCAGATCCGGACCCGCAAAGGCCTCCGCCCTCTCCACTACCGAGTCGCGTTGGGCGTACAGTCGAGCCTGTTGCATCGATGCTGACAGCGGGTCGACACTCGTGGTCGATGGTCGCTCGCTGGCTCCAGCATCACCGCGTCGTCGCGCTTTGACTCGCTCAAACTGCTCCATTTCCGCATCGAGCTGGGTGCGTCGTTCGCCCAGCTGCCAGGCATACGGAAACGGTTGTGATAGAGATGGATCGACTGGTAGATAATTCCCGTCGTTGTCGATTTCTTCGTAGTTCGTACCTGGTGGCAGGCATGTCGCCACCGCCTCCAAAAGCAACTGCGCAGTTCTCTCGTGTACGACGGGTTTTGGTGCTTGCTCAGCCACCGAGTCCACAGAGTCCAGACCAAGGTCCGTAAAAATACGAGCACCGGCCTCTAGACAGCGCTCAAGCACTGGTAACCGCTCAGGTCTGTGGTTACAGATAAACAGCAGCTGCCACGCGTTCAGATCACCAGACTCGAGAAGCGGTCGCAGACGCTCCTGTAAGAGCAGCAAATGGTCGACCTGTTGAGCTGCAGGTGAAAAGTACTGCAAGCCGGAGCCAAAGTTCGCTACCGGGATGATCTCCTGGTCACACGCTCGCGGAACGTACGGTCGCGGCAGCGTTGTGACTCCCTTCACAACAGCGGCTACTCGCTGTGCCTGCTGCTCGTGCAACACTCGTATCATAGCACACACCTCGGCGTCGCTCCATACTGCATACCAGGGGTCGAGGACGCGCATCCGCTAGTTGCAGCTGTAGCAGCAGCGAATTCTGCAAGAAAAACAGCCTGCTGCGACTTGTCGACGCGACGTACAGAGCCGGGCGTGTGGCTAGGGTCTTTCAAGTCGATGGGGTTCCATCCAGGTGCGGTGCATTGCAGCCGATCGACATCACCATGCAATGTATTCTCTAGATGGTAGACGAATTGCCTGTAAGATATGTATGCTTTTCTGAATAGTGCACGTAGCACTGCATTTCTCTTTCAGGTCAGACGTAACGCTATTCTGAGATGGACGAGGAACACCGAACGGAAAAAGGAGATACGTTCAGCGTCAAAAAAGGCGCTCTTGAAGTGAGCTTGCGGTCCATGGTAGAAAACGACCCAATGAGCAGTTTAGCGAAAGAAAAAGCGACGGTCGTAGCCGCCATGGGCGTCTCTGGCTCTCATCAGCTTGTTCGTATGGTTCCGAACACACTCGGATAAAGTCGCAAGAAAGAGTCCGGGTTCACGCACGGCCATCTTGCATCGGAGTCGCAGCTATGACAAACAGTTCCTGGAACGTCGCGACGTGTATGGAACACAGCGACATCGGTTTGTCTTTTTCAGTCGATGGGGCTTGCTCCGGACGAAACAGTCAGCGCTTATTTGGGTATTCGCATAGAGGGAGCCCGTTGTACGTACGACCGATCTCGAAGAGAACGAGGATATCATTATCAGTTCTGGTTGTAGTGAATACAGGTTGCGGCCTTCGTTTCGCAAGTGGAGGACGCACACACACACACACATACACACATCAATGACTCCGTCAGCGCACTGAAGACCGTGTCCTGACGTCTGGCAACGTCCGTCTATTGGAGAACGTCGAATTTCGCCATTCTCCCTACGTTCATGCTTTTGCCGATGCTGTCGGGATAGATCTGCATATCATTTCGCCGCAGGCTCCGTGGTTCAACCCCATCGAATCAGTATTTTCTATGCTGAAACGGAATGATCGCTCCACTGGGCGAATAGCGGAAGCGTTCAGCACACGGTGACACACCCGGGCGCACGTCGTCTTTCTTGTGCAAGTCCTTCTCCAACCGGAAAGGTCCTCACCTAACGACATATACACGTGTATTCCATTCGAAGAAAGGAATATCCAAGGGAAAGGTATGGACGTGCGAGTCGAGGATCCTGGTGTGCCGTCATCACCAGGTAGAACAACAACCGAAAAACGAAGAAAATCCTCTTCTCGTCGATCATTGAGAGAGCGACGAAGAGCAGCTTACGACGAAGAAGAGGATGACCAGGAGAGATTGACGACAACAAACGTTTGCTCGACGTAACGATGACGAGACTGTAGTGGCAAAGCGAGCACGAGTTCGAGGACTCGCAGCAAAAGTGACTTTAGCCATCGTCAATGCACCCAGGGCGTTCGTGAACCGAGACTTGAACGCCGCCATCAATATCAGAAGATATGTGGTACTGAAGACGAAACCCGCGGAGCTGGCTTGATGTTATTTTATGGGGCAGCATCTCAGGCTCGAATTGTGCCTGGATGAATACTAGAACCGATAGAAGGCAGCCGGTCAAAAAATAGGCCGGGCGGCGTCTGCGAGTGAGTTTGTATTCACGCTCCATGGTCGTGAATCATTTCTCGTTCCACTGGCTTGTTGTTTTGAAGAATCAAGATGATTCGCGACGCCCGCCAAAAAGGTGTATAACGTACCCCAAGTCACGAGCCAACGCTTACGCACGAGCCTCTACGCCTATCCATTCCATACATATGCAGTGGCCCAGTGATACATGCTTCAGGTTTTCGATCTCTCTGTTTCAAGGCGACTCGTGTGCGCAGCGATTCGTGCCACTGGTCTGAAGAGGAAACATAAAACGCGATGCTTCCTTTTGACGACTCGTCCACAGGCAAATGCGGAACGGTCGCTGAACTTGTCAGGCCACGAAGCCGCTTCCGTGCGAAAGACCAATCCTGCTTTCGTTTCGAGCATAGGCGAAACGGCGCTTGACAACACCATGATAGCTCGCACAGCGTAGACCGTGCGACGCCTTCATCTCTTCTGACTGCATGAAACTGGGACTTCGACTCGGGCTTTCGTCATCGCAGCGATTGCGCCCAGTAGGGGAAGCGTAGAGAATTCGAGTTTGTTTGACTTTGTCTAGAGCCCGGATTTTCCTTTCGATCCTTGTTTCAGTATGAATGGGACTGCGCTCCACAAATCCATGATCCATTGGAACAGCATTCGCCTGTGTTTGCAGCGTACATCGTACTCGCTCATGGAATCGCCCAGAACACGCCAGTACTGGTAGGGTGCGGCATCGAGCGCGAAACCAGCAGGAAAACATCTGAGACAGCCTTCTGGTATCGCCAAGAGCATGTACCGAGCGATGGAGCAAGTGTTCGCACGCCACAATGCGGCTTTCAGAGGAGCACGAGGCGTCGTTCGGGACGCACCGGAAAACCTGACTACCGGCAAGTGTACCTGCTTCGAGGGATGCACAGAGGCTGTTCACAGAGAAGATGCGCGTGCCTGGCGAAAGACTTCTAGATTGCAACTCCCACGTCTGCGAGGAATTTTTCTACGAGTTCTACTGCGGCGGCATCGAGAATTCAACGCTGCTATGAGCATTCTTCGCCCGTCGACGACGGATCTGGAGGCATACAGCGGAACGGAGTCATGAAAACCGGACACACGGGAAAGGCAATGGACGCTGTCGCAGAAAGACCGCGTAAAGGCTGGTACTGAATGGTCGTAAGAAAATATTCAATCCTGTCCGTTTACGCCCGTATTCGCGGACCTGGTTCATGTGCTTTCGCAATGGGTGTCACGAAGACTCGCCATGTCGTTGCAATCAATTCCTCACGTTCAAGTAGGACGGATGATCCTCGTCAGATTCTCCAGCTATGCAAGGACCGACGATAACCCTGCCGGTTGGCTCGTGAAATCCACGCCCGTGTCCAGATTCCACAAACACCAGACTAGTATATATCAAGACCCATCCGTGAATCATTGGGGGCTCCTGGCCGACACAGAGCGCTCACGAGCCCACTGGATACGTCGGTGCCGACCTCGTTGTGCGGAAGCACGACCGCGTTCTTCGCCCCGCTACCGAATCCACAGACCTAATCGGATGCAAACGAAATGCTCACGAGCATCCAAATGACTTTTTCGAGTCTTTGACGGGCGATCGACACGGCTCCTGCTGCGCATCCCGGATCGATGCGGGGAGGTGCTGGGCAGCGAGCCTTGCAAAGGTTCGGGTTACCGGGGCGATAGACTGCACCTCTTGCCTAGATGTTGCTGTGTTGCACCGTCTCCAGAACAAAGCTGACCTGCAGCATTGTTTATAATCTATCGATCGCTGGGTCTACCAGTAACCCGGTCAGTTTCAAGACGCTCGTAGCGTTTCGCCTTCGACACGAGGCACGCAGCCTCGTACGTTGTCGTACGGAAGCGCAGCAGCATCGACTTTCCGCAGCGACCGCCGACTGCTTTGTACCAGGATGACCACCACAGCTCCATTGCTTCAGCAGAACGCCTCGATAACGAGACTCGACTACTCGATATCGTCTATGGGCATGGTGCATCGATTCGATAGCAAGAAAAGTCAGACGTTGGTTGAGATATCGACAGCGTCTGGTGTACCCGTGCATCCGGGTATGGCGTGCCTCGCACCCGCAGCGTATCATGCAGTACTCGTGCAATGCGTATTCGCTGGCACCTCAGCACTGAACGCGACTACGACACCTTTGCCTCTGCCTTGGGACACCCACGCTCGCTGATGGTCTAGAGTATAGCGTGAATCCAACCGAGCGCTCAGATTCAAGCGTAACAGCGACAGTGTTTCGGATGCGCTACGGCGTGCGACGGGATGCACCGTGCAGGACGCAAGCGCAAGAGAAACGCATCCGTTCGCATGAAGTATCCGTTGGATGGATTGCTGTTCGCATTCATATCTCAATAGATGCATCGACGAAGGATCTGAGCGTAGTGCACGTTCGACGCGTACGTGCCGAGTCCCTGGGCAACCATGCACATGTTGGAAGAGTCGCTCGGATGCTGGGCAACCGGCACAAGCGCTGTGCGGCATTCGCTGTTAAGGAAGCGCGCCGTCCCAGCATATCTGCTCGCTGGTAGAGTATCACGCTCGCTAACTGGAAACGATCATGATCGACATACCTATTCCGACTACTCGGTTCGCGATACTCTTCGGTATCGAGGCGCGCACGTTGCTTGGCAGAGCGTGCCTCGCGCGACGTCCACGAACGTTGCGTTTATCGCGGGTGCTCGTGACGTCTCACTGACCTCGACAGAGTGCTGCTTCATTTTGAGCGGAGCGCTCAGGCTTTTCTGCCTTACATGGAGCATGCCGTCTCCAGTGTGCATGGCACAGGGGAAGTCGGCCGGCAGCCGACTCCCTGGCGGGCACCTCGTACACACGCCAGCGCTTCGGGACGATCGGCACCAGACGCTGAGCCGCTGCCGCCTCTGGAACGAATCACCGAAAGAGATGCTCCCGCCACTGGACCAGGTCGAGAGCTCGGGACGAGTTGTTGGAGCGAACCTGGCTATGATGCTGTCTCTCCGCAACGCCTGGGCCTACCTCGACTGCCACCGCTCAAGGTCGCCTCGGCTTCGCAGTCGACTGTTGAGCAGTCTAGCCATACGCTAGTTGCTGCTTCCTCTAGGTCAACCCTGGCATATGGTAACGTGTTCCGCCAATCCGTGCACCCAGAGAGGACGTCAACCTGGAGTCGCACGCTTTCCAACGCTCTTGAGAAGCTGCTCGTTCCGCGGCAGCTGCAGAAGCAGCAGACTAGGACAACTGCACTGGCCGGCTCACTTGTGGGTATGCGTGGCACGCAGCCGGGCAAGATAGCACTTGCTGATGACTGGGTGCTCTTGGCGATCATCACTGGCGACGATGCGGTCTACTGTTATCGAATCGACCGGGAGCACGATACCTGGACGTGTACCGCAGTGCTGCGTACGCGCCTCGTGCGCTCCGTCACTTGTCTAGCGTTTCGCCCTTGCATGACACAGAGCTGGATGCTTGCTGCTGGTTGTGAACGCGGTGTAGCTCTGTGGACTGCTGATGCGCAGTCGGCCGGGGCTGCTGGTCCAGCACCACGCTCGGCAGAGACGGCACCGGCGTCTGTGGCACACGCACCGTTGTACGTTTGCTTTCAGTTGTTGGAGACATGGGGGCATCATCATGTTTCCAGTGTCGCTTGGAGTGCAGACGGCCACATGCTCGCTTCGAGTACCTGCTCCGATAGTGCCGTCCTCGTGTGGCAAGTCGGAGCCGGCTCCTACCAAGCACTCTATCGTATCCGGGGCGGCGTCGAGCATCTCTGTTGGAGTCCATCACTGGAAGATGCCGGTGTCCTTTTGAGTATTGCTCATAGAGGAAGCGTGGTACGGATCTGGAGCACGAACCCGGATGGTGAATGGGTCAGTACCGCGTGGGATCGACCGCGCCTTGATCCAGATCTTCTGGCATGGCATGTGAAAGTGCAAGTCGGAAGAGACAGCCACAGACGACACTATCTCATCGGTGCGGATTTTACCAAGTCGCTCCTTTGGTGCTGGACGCTCGAGTTCCAGACGCATGCTTCGCTTCGACCACTTGCTACGTTCAGGATGCCGGGAGAACCACAAAAGCTGGCCTGGGATCCCACTGGTCAACGGCTTGCAATTAGTTTCAAGGAGCCGCTGCGTTTTCCGGTGCAGTCCAAAACGGGCGACCCTGATGCTGCGGACAGAGCACCTGTTGCGCTGTACGTCACCGAGATGGAGCCGACGGTACAGGTCAGCCTTACGGGTTTTGTTCGCGCACCTGAGTCGAATGCTCAAGTGATCGATTTGCGATGGCATCCGCAGGGCCCAAGGCGTGCGCTCGCGCTCCTCGTCATTAGCTGGAGCAATCAGCAGGTCACCTTCTATCCCTATGTTTTATAAATGCATCTAGAGAGTCGCTCAGGGAAAGATTAGATGGGTTGTATCCTTTGTCGCGAGGTACATCGCTCGGCTGTCGACCTGCACTTCAGTGCAGGGTCCGAGGAAAGCGCCACAGTTCGGCACTGGCGCGTATGGATGACCCATTCGGCAAGCCTGAATAAAGTATTCCAATAGAGCACCGCGAATGCTTGCCACGTAGCCAAGAACGTTACCAGTGGTGGTGATCATGGGCCACAAACGTCGCACCAACAGGCACAGCGCTTTGCCTGCACGTGGAACAGCGCTACGCTCTCGGCATTCATCATCATCATGATCATCAGTAGTAATAGTATTTGTAATATCGAGACACTCGGGTCGCAGATGCAGCTCTGTTTCCTTGGCCGTGCTCTGCGAGCCATTGAAATCGCATCGTCCAAGTTATGGCTCGCCAATTCCAGCGTTGTGACTGTTCACACACATCCGAACGGCAGCTGCATGTTCAGTGAGCAGCAAGGACGACGGCTGAACGTGCCTTCGCTGCCCAAGATCCCGATGCCTACAACAATACGAACACCACGGTACCGCTTACGTGCATCGTCTGTCGCGAGGCATTGGCAGATGCTGGGCAGAGCATCGCAGCATGGTATGAACAGGAAACTTGCGCCCCTGCCGCTTCTCCATCAATGGCGCGAGCCTCAAGGCAGCAACACATGCAATATACAAAACAAATTCTCAAGACAACACCTGCGCTGACACGCTCTCCATTTGTTGTATGGGGTCGATCTGCTGCACGCCTTGCTCGGTCGTTAGCTCGAATATCTTGTTGCGAGAAGCGTCGGGATGTAGTGCCGCGAGGACAGCCACCTGAGCGACCTGCAAGCGCGACACAGTCCCCCCGAAGATCGAATCCGCCGGGCGAATCTGCAAGGCATGCGTTTCACCCCAGTTGTCCGTTGCACGCTCCAGCCCGGCAGGTCGAATAATGGTGAACTGCCGGATACCACCGCTCTCGGTGCCTTCAGGAGAACGCTTTGCTGTCCGTCGGACCTGATCGATGAGGAAGAGCTCTGCACGCCGCTTCCAGAAAAGAATCCCATATGCCAAGTTCAAAAGAGCTGCAGGCCATCCAAAGCGACCCGTTCCGAGCGAGGTTACGAGGATGAAGTGGTTGATACCCCGTCCAGCGCTCGCCGCCCGCATGAGCTCCCTATTTCCCTTATAGTCAACTGTATACGGCTCCAGTGGCGTCAAACGACTCGGGCCGGCAACGTCTATGACAACATCGACGTCGTTCTGACGAAATACCTGTTCAGCTTGAACGGCAGCGGGCTCCGTAATATCGTGTGCCACGAACGCCAGGTCGCCTTGACGCTCGAGGCCTACCTCCCGCAAGTACGCCCGCACTGCGCTTTCCGCCCGTTCGGGATCTCGTCCAGCAACCAGTACAGGCACTTGCTGTTCAACGAGGGTGCGGACGACGCGCCTCCCCAAGCGTCCACCGCCGCCGACCACGAGCGTGCGCTTCATCGTTAGCATCCAAACCGGATTCCCAGAAGCCCTAGGTCGTTCACGCTGTAAGCTCCGCTGTTTCGTTTCCTGCAGGTTCCAGTGGCGTACGCTCTGAGAAAAAGGTGCCACGAAGCCCATCGCCGTCACCTATCAGTGGTCCAAAAGTCTTGTGCCAGAATATTCACTTTCGGAGGCGGTGAACGGCGCGCTTCTACAATCTCCAGGCTATCGATGTGTCGAAGCCCTGTTGGTATGAATGCGAACAGGGCTACGAACTCGGGCATTCACCGCCAAGCTTCGGTCTGTTTCCGACATCAAGAACACCAGCGTTTGTGTGCTTTATCGGAGACTGGTTCGTGTTCGTCTCCCTTATCAACGGTTTTACGTGGGTCGGTATCTGATACGCCTGCACTTCAGCGGTCAGCAGTCGAGG
>Ga0078972_1009452_pt1 | contig 19226 bp, 16 predicted proteins | sample YelNatPaOPGAMG01_FD_67568 | JGI IMG/M metagenome (GOLD analysis project Ga0078972, IMG submission 67568) | Hot spring thermophilic microbial communities from Obsidian Pool, Yellowstone National Park, USA - OP-RAMG-01 (SPADES assembly) (version 2) | ecosystem: Environmental > Aquatic > Thermal...
TAAAATACTTTAAACGCTAATTTTAACCAAGAATGAGTTCCCTCTAAAAACCAATTGTTTTTAGAGGGAACTTAAGCAATACCTTACAGGAATTGCGATTTCAGCGAAACAATTCTAAAAACTGATGTTTTTAGAATTGTCTCGACAATAGACAAAGGGGAATCTAGGATTCCCCTTTGTTTTAAAGGATTATGCATATATGGAAGCGGAATATGTTCTTGAAGCCACCAATATCGTAAAAACTTTTCCTGGGGTCAGGGCTTTAGATGGGGTGAATCTTAAAGTTCGCAAGGGAGAAATACACGCGGTGGTTGGAGAAAATGGCGCGGGGAAGAGTACCCTTATGTTAATTCTCAGTGGAATTTATAATCCCGATGAAGGGCACATTAAAATTGATGGAATCCCCGTAGAATTTGATTCCCCCGAGGATGCGGTTAAGAAAGGTATTGGAATAGTGTTTCAGGAGTTAAGCCTCGTACCTTCACTCTCTATTGCTGAAAATATATTTGCTAACCGCCAACCGGTTACTTCCCTTGGTTTTGTTAACCGAACAAGTTTGCGCACAAAAACCATAGAATTATTGTCCCTTTTTGGTCTTGAGCATCTTGATACAAATATGTTGGTTCGATATTTACCCCTTGCGCAACAACAGGTGATAGAAATCCTAAAAGCGCTTTCTCATAATCCAAGGATATTAATTCTTGATGAACCAACATCGTCGTTAACAGAAATTGAAATAAAAGAACTTTTTAAAAATATTCGTATATTGACACAACGGGGAATAGCTTGTGTTTATATTTCCCATCATTTGCACGAAATATTTGAAATAGCGGATACCGTTACCGTATTACGGGATGGCCGTTATGTCTGTGACGCGGAAGTAAAAGATATAGATGAAGATTTTTTAGTTTCTCGAATGGTTGGGCGTCCTATAGTCGATATGTACGGTCATCGAGATACTACGATTCCCTTTGGGCCAGTAAGATTTAAGGCCCAGCATATTTCTAGGGCGGGGAATTTCGCTGATATATCGTTTTCAATTAAAGGCGGAGAGATTGTTGGCTTTGCTGGATTAGTTGGCGCCGGCAGGACTGAAGTAGGCCGCTCCATTTTTGGGGCTGAACCAATTGAAGAAGGTACCCTGTGGTTGGATAATAAACCCATACATCCTAAAAACCCTCGCCAAGCGATAGCTGAAGGAATAGGGTATCTTTCTGAAGATAGAAAGTCACAAGGCTTATTTTTAGATTTTTCTATACGCGCTAATGTCGTTGCGAATCATCTTTTTGATTTTTGTAATTCTAACGGTTTTTTGCAGGAGCGTAAAACTGTTTCATGGGCATCTAAAATTGTATCAGAATATCGAATAGCCACACCGGATGTTGAACGTCCAGTTAAAAATCTTTCTGGAGGAAATCAGCAGAAAGTTTTAGCCGCTGAGTGGATAGGTATTAACCCTAAATTGTTAATTGTGGATGAACCAACCCGGGGCGTCGATGTGGGCGCGAAAAGTGAAATATATGTTTTAATTAGAAAATTAGCCGCCACCGGAGCTGGAATAATGTTAATTTCTTCGGATCTTTCAGAAATATTAGGTCTGTCGGATAGAATAATAGTTATGCAAAATGGTGTAATCGTGGGAGAACTTATAGCATCAGAAGCTACGGAAGAAAAGGTTATCGCACTCGCTACGGGGGCAAAACAAGGAGTATATGCATTATGAAATGGATACTTAGATTTTCTAAACAGCGGGAGTTCATGATATTCGCTATTGTGGTCGCGATCTTTATAATTATGAGTTTTTCGTCTCCGTATTTTTTAACAGAAGGAAATATCTTAGCACTTTTTCTTGGACTATCTATAGAAGCGATAATAGCCGTTGCCATGACAAATCTTATGGTTTCCGGTGGGTTTGATATGTCCGTTGGGTCTATTGTGGCCTTTACCGGAGCAGTTAGCGCCTTGCTTTTAAAAGCAGGTTTTCCCACGGTCCCCGCAGTTTTTATTGGACTTATTATTGGCGCGGGTATTGGATTTTTTAATGGGTTTATTATTTCTAAGATTGGGATCAATGCTTTTGTAACGACCCTTTCATCATTATCATTATTCCGCGGCCTTACCCTAATCGTCAGCAAGGGTCAAAATATATCTGGATTGCCAGATTCTTTTAAAATAATAGGTCAAGGGAAATTAGGTATATTTCAAACACCTATTTTAATTGCGGCTTTTTTAATAATTCTAGGGGATATCTTTTTAAGAAGATCCCGTTTCTTTAGGCAGAGCTACTATATTGGTGGTAATGAAAAAGCGGCGAGATTAACTGGAATTCCTGTGGACTCTCTTAAATTATTAGGTTACGTTCTGACGGGCCTTTTTGCGGGTATAGCGGGAATAGTAATGACCGCGCGTCTAGGAGCCGCTTCAATGACCGCAGGATCGGGGCTTGAATTACGGGTTATTACAGCGGTGATAATCGGAGGAGCTAGTCTACAAGGGGGGGAAGGAACTGTCGCTGGCGCTTTTTTAGGTTCTCTTTTAATGGCCCTTATAACAAATGCGTTAACCCTATTGGGCGTGGACGTCTATTGGCAAACCTTCGTAATTGGAGGGACTTTGTTATTAGCGGTTCTTATTGATAGATTTGGAAAAATTAGAACTGAACAATCAAGTAAAGTCGTAAGGGAAATAGGAGGAAAAAAGAATGACTAGTTATGAACGAGTTTTAGCGGCCCTTGAGCACAGAGAAGCGGATCGGGTCCCCTATGATTTAGGAGCCTCTGTATTAACGGGTATAAATAAAAAGACATACATAGCTTTGCGTAAATATCTTGGGCTTCCGGAAAAAGAAGTTCAAATTGTTGATATGATACAGCAATTAGCTAGACCTGATAAGGATTTGCTGGACCGTTTAGAAGTGGATGTTGCCTGTGTGGATCCCGATCCTGCGTCAATAAGAGGTTTAGAAAAGGATCCTGAAAAAAAAGGCTCCTATTGGCATATGACCGATGAATGGGGAATTGAATGGAGAATGCCCGTAGATGGGGGACTCTACTATGATATGATAGGTCATCCTTTAGAAGAGGCCACATCTATCGAAGAAATTGAAAAGTATCCATGGCCAGACCCCATTAATGAAGGAAGATTTAAGACCCTTAAATCGAGAGCCGATTCAGCCGTTTTTACCGAAAAAAAAGCCTATATTTTAGGTAGACAATACGCGGGTATTTGGGAAACGGCTCTATGGATTTCTGGTTTTGAGAAATTTTTGACCGATATGATGGTTGAAAAGGAATATGCCCATGCTCTTATGAATAAGATTACCGAATTAAAAATGGCGTACTGGAGTAAAGCCCTCGATTCGGTCGGAGAAAACGTTCTCATTGTCAGTGAGGCCGACGATTTAGCTACCCAATCGAGTCTTTTATGTTCCCCCGCCCTATACGAAGAAATTGTACATCCCTACCATAAAAAATTATTTGCATATATTAAAGAAAAGGCTAAAAGTAAAGTTTATATATTTTATCACTCCTGTGGAGCTGTCCGCCCCTTAATCCCTTATTTAATTGATGAAGGTGTGGATATTCTCAATCCAGTACAGGTAAATGCGGATGGAATGGATTCTGGAGAGCTAAAGGCCCTTTATGGCGATAAGATAACATTCTGGGGTGGTGGAGTGGATACTCAAAGGGTTCTTCCTTTTGGGACTCCGTCGGAGGTTCGCATCGAGGTAAAAAGAAGAATTAGAGATTTCGCCCCTGGAGGAGGATTTGTATTTGCCGCTGTTCATAATGTACAGGGCGACGTATCTCCAGAAAATTTCATGGCCATGTGGGACGCCATGCGCGAATTTGGTGTATACTAGGCGTGTGAAACCAGAAAGGCAACGATCCCTCATATCTATGATCTTCTCCTATGGTGCTCAATTGGCATATGTAGAAGAGTCTCGGGGGGTATATGAATTATTATCAAAATCGGATCGGCTTTTTCGATATATAAATGGTCGAAAAAGCCTGATCCTTTTAAGAGATGATCTGTCTATCCTTCAGACCTATATTGATATAATAAATATCTGCACTCCCCATTCTCTAGAGTATCATATTGATTATACTCTGAATGAAAAAAGTTATTATGTTAAAAAATGTACCAGTATTGACCTTTTTGATAAAACATATTCATCCCTAACAAAGAAAAATATAATTGGTAGCCCTCTAATTATTAGAATTAGGGCTCTAAATGAAAATTTCGGAGAAATTGGATTTAAAAGTGATAGTTTTGAGTCTACATTCTCTTTCCCTATGAGTTTTTCTATAGAAGGAAAAAATGATTAGGGTATTAATTGTTGATGACGAAGACTTGTCAAGATACGCATTAAGAAAAATGTTTTCTCTATTGTTACCTAATTGCCTTATCGTCGGCGAAGCGGAAAATGGCAAAGAAGCTGAACGATTGGCTCTTGAACTAGATGTCTCTTTAATACTTATGGACATAAGGATGCCCATAGTCGATGGCCTAGAAGCTTCTCGTGCAATTTTAGAGAAAAATCCAAATATCAATATTATTATAACTAGTGCCCATGATGATTTTTCGTATGCTCAAAAAGCTGTAAATATGGGATTATCAGGTTATCTCTTAAAACCAATTCGTGAAAAAGATTTTTTATCACTTTTAACATCTGTTTTATTCAAAATTGAAAATAATAATTCGATAAACCAAAATAAAAAGAGACCTTCCCTTTTATGTAACCAATCCGAAAACACAACTTTTAATATAAATGTAAACATCTCCTCGAGTAAGATAATAGAAAGCATATATAAATCAATTAGGATCGGTGATATCCAAGATTTGGATAATAATGTAAAATATTTATTTTTAATTTGGGAAAAAGAATATAAAAATATTATTTCGTTAAAAGAGGTTGTATTAGAATTTGTAATTCATACGAGAAAAGAATTTGGCACTTTTAATGATATAACAGATTCGATAAATGTATTGGATACCGTTAATGCTTTTTCTTATTCGGAAGATCTATTTAAATGGTTAAAGGATTTTATTAATAAATACAGTAATAGAATTCAATATGAATCTAAAGATATCATTAGCAGAGTTAAAAAATATGTTATGGAATCTGATCCTTCAAAAATCACTCTTGAAATAGTAGCTGACGCGATGCATATTTCTCCTCCTTATCTATCAAGAATATTTAAAAATTTATCTGGAATAGGGTTTGTTGATTTTCTTACTCAAGTACGCATGGAACAGGCTAAAATATTATTAGCTTCAACCAATCATAGTGTCAATGAAATTGGAAAAATGTTAGGGTATAGCGATCCAGGTTATTTTTCAAAAATATTTAAGGAATTTACTGGTGTGACTCCAGGAAATTACCGGAGGATGAACGGTAAGGTATAGTTATTTTAATTGAAGTACCCTTGTTGACTATACTCTCTATCTTTACCGTATTTTCTCCATATAACATTTCTAATCTTTTTCTAACATTTGCAATACCCAAATGATTACTTTTATCGTTTTGATAAGTACTCATTATTTTAGTTAAAATATTTTCTTCAATACCTACCCCATCATCCCTAATTACTATCTCTACCGCATCTTTGGATAAGGATGGTGTGCAGTATACTTGAACTGTCCCACCTGTCTCTTTTGGTTCTATACCATGAATAACCGCGTTTTCAACAAATGGTTGAATACTAAAGGGTGGGATTAATATATCAGAACTATCCTCATCTAAATCAACTGACCAACGAAGACGTTTTCCAAACCGGAGCCCCTGAAGATATAAATAATTTTTAACAAGTTCAATTTCTTCTTCCAATTTATTAGGTTGTTTTTTTGATGAAATAGTGTATCGCATAATTTGTGCTATGCTCTCAACCGCTTCTCTAGTATTGGGAGCCGATTCCGATCTTGCGAGAGATGTGACGGCGGAAAGGGCATTAAAAAGAAAATGAGGGTTAATACGTGATTGTAATAGTTCCAATTCAGTTTTTTGAAGTGAATTTTGAATTTCTGTAATTTTAATTTTTTCTTCTTTTAATTTAATTTCAAGTATAGCTTTGTCTTTTACATCTTGAATAAGATTTCTAAGTTCCAGTGTCATTGTATTAAAGGAATGAACCAAATTTCCTAACTCATCGTTTTTAGAATATTCAAGAGGTGAAACATCTAAGTTTCCAGCGGATACCAAGAGAGCACGTTCTGAAAGTTGATGGAGTGGTTCAGCTATTCCATTGGCTATACGCAACGCAATATATGCCGCGATAAAACCACTTAAAAGGATAGCAAAATACGCCAAGTTTTCATATATTTCTAGAATTTTTCTAAGAATAATTATTTTTTCTTTAGTATGGTTTAAATACAATGAAAGAAGATTACCACATTCCGCTTTTATATAACCATTTAAACGATAAAGCTCCTGTCTTTTTCTATTAATATAAATTCTATCTATACCTTTTTGTAAATCACTTATAGCGATGGTAGTGAATTCCTTATACGTTTCCTCCATGTTGGCGATATCTTTTAATTGATATAAAAAAATAGTAGGGAGTTTATTTTTTAGAGATTTTAATTCGGATTGAAAATTAGCGAAAATTGTTTCGCTGTTTTTAAAATATGTTTGATTTCCAGAAATTAAAAAATTATCAATTTCCGTAGCGCCTGAATCCATAATAATAGATAAATTATTTAAATCATTCTGATTTATTTGAAATTCTATTATTTCGCCATAGGTTCTCTTTAGCAAGATAAAGGCGAATGTATAGACTGAAAGAAAAATACTAATCACCAACAGAAAAGAAATAATTAATTGTGATTTAATAGTACTCTTCGATCTCGGTCTTTTCATTGACATTAACCCAATGCGGGTTTATATAGGCCTACGCCTCGGATAGTACTCTCAAGGAAAATAGAGCCATCCTTTGTGGCGCCTGTTTGATCAGTTATCTCTATTTCCTTATGGTAGTTAAATTCTTTTTGACCTTCTTCCGCGATACGGTGATCCAATAATTCCAAAACATGGTTCTTTGCCCATTCTTTAGCTTCTTCTAAATCATCAAAGGAACGACGTTCAACGGGAGAATGTACGATAAATTGATCAATATTGGGTTCTAATATGGCCTCCACTACAATGGATTGGATTCCGGTAATGGCGCCAAGGGCGTTGGCTACCTCCGCGTTTTCTGGAATTATTACTTGGGCCCCTAAGCGTTGGGCTATGGCGGGTCCAAAGGCCCCAGCGGGAGCACCTATAACGATTAAGGGGTGATCGTAACGGCTCTGAAGGTGAAAGCCGAATTTGTTGGTTTGGGAACTAAGCAATTTTAATAATTCACAATCCTCTAAATTATCTGAAAATCCCAAGGGGTATTGTGGGGCCTCGGAACCATTTTTTTTCATAATATGGGTAATCAAATGTTCTGTAAGTCGTCGGCTTAGGTTGTCCAAAATGATGGTACCGAAGGTATCATCTTCTATGTTTAGTCGTTGGGCAAATAAGCGCAGGGCCCAGCGGGAAGCCTCCACGTTCCAACGGGAAAAGGTCCCCTGGACGTGTAGTATATCCGTCGGCGTTAGGGTCGCTCGCTGAAGGACCCCTATTTTTTCCAGTCGGTCGGTGGGTACCATGGAAGGATCGATAACTCCCATACGTTCGCCCATTTGATCTCGGGAAAGGGGACCATCCCTCAGGGTCTCTAGGGCCCGTTTTTCAGAGTTAGTAATTTCCTTGGGCCTATGGTTTGTAATGACCCGGAAGAATTCTACCGGTTGAATAAGGGATGACCGACTTTCCCGTATCGCGTACAGGCGTTTCATCTCTTCTATTATACCGGACTGCTCATGACCCAGAACGGCGATTGGAACGGCCCGTCGGGGGCCTAAACTAAGTTCCCCATTGCGAGAAACGGACACGGTACTGTCCCCCGCAAGCCCAATCGTATCGATATCGACGGACCGAACGTTGGTGGTCCAATCGCCGATCCGAGCGCCATGGGGGGATAATAGGGGCTCCCCATCGACGATTAGAGCAATATCGCTGGTAGTTCCTCCAATATCGATTACCAAGCCGTCCTGAACATTTGTAAGAAATCGGGCACCCCAAATACTTGCCGCGGGGCCCGAAAGGATCGTTTCTACCGGGTGAAGCTTGGCGGTAGCTTCGGACATTAATCTTCCATCGGCTCGAACTATCATCAACGGAGCGTGAATTTCAAATTGGACCATACGGTTTTTAATTTTATCAATCAATTCTTCTATGATTGGAAGGAGCCGAGCGTTCAGGATGGCCGTGTTGGTTCGACGAATAGAATCCAGCCGGTTACTTACCTCGTGGCCGCACACCACGGGTTTGTGAGTTAGGTTTTCCACTATTTCTTTTGCCCGTAGTTCGTGGGCTGGATTCTTTACACCCACCATGCCACTGACGGCATAGGCAGAGGGCGTTTCCTTTTGTTCTAAATCTTCGACCATCCGTCGCAGTCCCTCTTCGTCCAGGGCTTCCAACTCCACTCCCAGAATATCGGTTTTGCCCCGAACCGATCGAAGGGGCTTGTGGGCGATTTTATCCAAATCGTAGCGGTCAAACCCCAAGACGATGGCCCCCACCGTATTTCCTATACCTTCGACAATCGCATTGGTCGCTAGGGTCGTACTCAGGGACACGAGATCTACCCTCCGCAGTTGATCTGGAGGGAGGGTAAGGATAACGTTAGAAATACCGATGCCCAAATCCTGTTTTGTGGTTAGAGCTTTGCCCTTGGCAATTATCTTTTTGGTTGAAAAATCGTAGATGACCCCATCGGTGTAGGTTCCCCCCGCGTCTATACCCAGTCCATACCGCATTGTAAGCTCTCCCTTTGTATCGATTGCATAAGCTACGTAGCCCGTTCCGCATAGTGAATTGAGGTTGTCCCGTAACTTACTAAGTTACGGGACAGCCTCAATTAGCATTGTATGTGCATAATCATAAAACACACCAAAGAGTAAGTCGGCCTGAATCATTGGTTCGCATAGCACTATTCCTTGCTCGGTAATGATATAAAATATCATTACCGTAAGAAATTAAAAAATACTATTTCTCAGCATGAAGGTCTGCTTGCATTTTATAGTATATAGTGTTTATATCCAGCCGTATTGTATTTTATAATGAAATTGGGAAGTATATTTCGAATCCGGTTCTCTATTGACAGGCCCTCGTGGCTTCCGTAGTATACCTATTCCATGGGCCTAGCAGTTTGTCGAACTTGTCCCTTTAATCATAAAAAATGGCGGGGATCTGCGATTTTTTACCTTCCAAACTGCCAAAGGATCATAGGGTCCATGAAGGAGTTCGAGTAGCTAGAATGGCAGAATGCGAATACATACAAAAGTGTCCCTTTTTTAACGATAGGCTCGATATAAAGAGCGCGGATATAGAGTCCCTTAAGACAAAATATTGCCGAAACAACAATCTTAATTGCGCACGGTATATGGTGGCTCTCAGTCTGGGTCCAGAAAAAATGCCTCCGAACTTATACCCCCATGAAAAAGAAAGGGCCTACGAATTAATCGCCCAGGGTTGAATTCTGTGCTTTACGTTACCGAGAATTGCGTGGTATAGTGGAACCATGAAATACTGCTGGTGTACTCTTCAGGTTCGAGATATGAACGCGTCCCTACAATTTTATCAGACCGTTCTTAATCTCCGTATTAATCGGCGTTTTATGTCCCCCGATGGTTCGGATATCGTCTTCTTATCCGACGGAGACGCGGCGGAAGTAGAATTAATCCACAACGAAAAATCGCTGAAATTCGAAGGTCAAGGCATTAGTCTAGGGTTTCAAGTCAACGACCTAGCGTCGACCCTGGCGGAAATTAAGAATAAGGGTGTGGAAATTGCAAAGGGCCCCTTTAAAGTGGGTGGAGGTACGGAATTCTTTTATATAAAAGATCCCGATGGCGTGGATATCCAGATTGTTCAGCCGGGTCACTGAAATCAACTTGTAGATACGTGAAGCTCTTTCAAAAACGCTTAGCATAAAAATTTTATATATTCGGGGAGGTCCCTATGTCTGATAATCCTGCGGTTGATGTATGGAGAGATGAAACCCTCGGCGAAGCGGCGGTCAAGGCGTTAAAAAAGAACGGTTTTGACGCCCTCTACGTTAGGGATATTCAAGACGCGGCTAAGAAGGTTATGTCGTTTATAAAAAAGGGCACTACCGTTGGCTTTGGTGGATCCATGACGATTCGAGCCCTCCGCATCGCCGACCAGGCTAAGGATCTCGGCGCCACCATCCTGGATCACAACGTTCCGGGTCTAAGTCCCGAAGAAAAAATGAAAATACTGCGGAGCCAACTTACCTGTGATGTCTTTGTTTCCGGTTCCAACGCCATTACCCTGAACGGAGAAATTGTTAACGTGGATGGAAACGGAAATCGGGTCGCGGCTCTGAGCTTTGGCCCCGCTAAAACCGTGGTGGTGGTGGGGGTTAATAAGATCGTTCGCGACTTGGAAGAAGCCCAAGGGAGGATCGAAACCTACGCGGCCCCTATGAATAACAAACGGTTAGATCGTCCCAATCCCTGCGTCAAGGCTGGGATTTGCCAGGATTGTTCCACCGAAACCCGCATTTGCCGGGCTTACCAGGTGCTTCGCCGCAGGCCCTCGCTTTCCGATTTTACCGTGGTGGTGGTGGGGTCCTACCTGGGCTATTGAGTAACTTTTTCGCATCCCCAGGGAACTTTCCCCAGGGATGTGCACTGTTAAAATGAGACTGGAAGGGCCGATGGGGCCCTTCCAAGAGTATTTTCTATGTTTCCTCGGATCGGTCGGTAGCTGGGGGCGGGGTAGGAGTAAGGGCGGAAAGCTGGGCGTATAGCTCCTCCGTCATGGGCACCTCCGCCGCCGCCAAGGCCGACTCCAATTGTTCCAGGTTCCGAGCCCCGATTATGGGCGCGGTGATTCCCCGGTGGGCGGCTACCCACGCGATCGCCAGGGTAGCGGGGTGGTAGCCCCTTTCCCGAGCGAAGGCCGTCAAGGCCTGGGCTTGGGAACGCAGGTCCCCATTCCCGTACCGTTTGGCATAAATTTCGTTGACCTCTATCCGTCCCCTGGGCGCCGAAGAATCGACCGAAGAAGGCCCCACCCTCTGGTTAGGGGGCGTTTGGGTTTCTCCCAGGTTCGTCTTCGGCTCTCCGGTTCCGTACTTCCCCGTAAGCATGCCCCCGCCCAGGGGACTGTAGGAAATTACCCCCAGATTTTCCGATTGGGCGAGGGGGAGGATTTCCACCTCCGCTTGACGTTTTAAAAGGTTGTACATGGGCTGAACAACCCGGAAGGGGGCCCAGCCATTTTTTGAACTAATCCCCAGGGCTTTGGCAATTTGCCAGGCGGCGTAATTGCTAACCCCGGGGTAGAGAATTTTACCTTGGGAAACCAGGTCGTCCAGGGCCCGGAGGGGATCCTCCAGAGGAACCGTATCGTCCCAGTGGTGGAGAAAGTAAACGTCCAAGTGGTCTGTTTTAAGCCGCTTAAGGCTATCTTCTACGGCCTCCATGATGTGACGTCGGTTAGCCCCCCGGGCGTTTCTATCGGGTCCCACGGGAAAGTATACCTTACTCGTTATAACCACATCGTTTCGGTGTCCCCGCATAAGGTCGCCCAGAATTCGTTCCGACTCCCCTCCGGCGTAACCGTTGGCGCAGTCAAAAAAATTAATGCCCCTATCTCGACACCGCTTGTATATGGCCGCCGAGGTTTCCCGATCCGCCTCTTTGCCAAAGGTCATGGTTCCCATACAGAGTCCTGAAACGAGGATCCCCGTATTCCCAAGGTACTTGTATTGCATGATAACTCCTACACCGCCAGGTCGAGAATTTTCCTAACGGCGGTCCGATCTAATTTTACAAAATTGCCCAGGGTACGCGTATTGCCGTTGGTGCCCTTATCGGCCATTTCGTCCAACCGGTCCGTGCCCACCCCTAAATCGGATAGTTTGGTCCCCAGACCTAGGGAATGGTAGAAGGCTTCTAAGCGGCGGATCCCCTCGCGGGCCGTGGCTTCGGCGTTCCAATAGTCCGTATCCACGTTCCATACCCGGGCGGCCCACTGGGCGAACCGGTTTACATCGTGGTGGAGGGTGTATTTCATCCAGGCGGGGAAGACCACCGCCAGACCCGCTCCGTGGGCCACATCGTAAATCCCGCTGATCTCGTGTTCAATGTCGTGGGATGCCCAGTCTCCAATGCGGCCCGTGTTGAGCAGATTGTTATGGGCAATGGTCCCTGCCCACATAAATTCGGACCAGGAATCGTAATCCCGGGGATTTTCCAGAACCCGGGGGGCCATTCGGGCAATGGTTTTCATGGTCGCTTCCAGAAGACGATCCGTAAACTCCACGTGGTCTACGTTGGTAAAATACCGTTCCATAAGGTGAGCCATAATATCCGAGGCTCCGCAGGCCACTTGGAAGGAGGGTAGGGTAAAGGCCAACTCGGGGTTGAGGATGGAGAAGCGGGGATAGATCAATTCCGAGTTCACCGCCCGTTTTAAGAGCCCCTCATCGTTGGTTATGACGGACCCGGTGCTAGATTCACTGCCCGCGGCTGATATGGTCAGAACCGTGGCCACCGGAAGGGCGGCCTTGGGCTCTCCTTTACCAAGATAAAAATCCCACACATCTCCGTCGATAACCGAACCCATGGCGATGGCTTTGGCGGAATCGATAACGCTCCCACCCCCAACGGCCAAAATAAGTTCCAATTTATTTTCTTTGCATAGTTTAATCCCCTGCCTAACCAAGGAAAGTCGGGGGTTTGGCACCACACCGCCCAATTCGATCCATTGGACCCCAGCGGCTTTAAGGGAGGCGGTGACCCGATCGTAGAGGCCCGAAGCTTTAATGCTTTTTCCCCCAAAGTGAAGTAGAACTTTTTTTGCGTAGACAGCCGTCTCCGTGCCTACTCGGTTTTCCGTTCCCCGACCGAAAATGATCTTCGTCGGATTCCTAAAATCAAAGTTTTCCATATTAACCTCCTATGGAATATGTGATATCGCCGGTGCTTCCTCGAATCACCAGCCTTGGTTCCATTACCACGATCCGTTTCCGGGGTTTTTCCCCATCCATCAAACGGAGTAGCAGTTCCGCCCCCTTTTTACCCATTTCAAAGGTAGGTTGGGCTATCGTTGTCAGGGGCGGGTCCACGTATTGGGCCGCTTCCACGTCGTCGAAACCCACTAGGCCCACGTCTTGGGGTACCCGAATTTTCCATTTTTTGAGGGTCCGCAGGGCCCCCAGGGCCATCATGTCGTTGGCCGCGAAAATCCCGTTAAAGTGCGGCTTCCCTCCGGTTCCCTCCAGGAGTTCTACGACAATCGACTCACCGCTGGTGGCCGTATAGTCCCCATGTCGAAGGATGATGGGCTTGCGCTCCCCTGGACCCTCGTTCCACGCTTCCTGGACCCCCAGAAGACGTAATTTGGAAAGGGCTAAATCTTCTGGTCCATTGATAAAAAGCAGACGGCTTACGCCCCTCCGAATTAAATGGTCCGTCGCGATTTTAGCGCCCCGACGGTTGTCCAAATAAACCGCCGCGCCCCCCTTCCTGGTTTCAATGATCCTATCTAATAATACGAAGGGGGTTCCCCTCTCTTCCAGAAGATCCAACTGGCAGTCGCAATCCGAGATGACCGAACTAAGAATAACTCCGTCCACCCGTTTTTCTAATAGGGATCGGATGTGTTCCTTTTCCTTTCCCACGTCCTTATCGGAATCGCAGAGAAAAAGACCGTATCCCCTCTTAAAAAGGGCCGATTCTATACCCCGCACGAGGGGCGGATAAAAGGGATTGGCGATATCGGGAATGATGAGCCCCACAGAACGGGATTTTCCGGTGGCTAAGCCCCGGGCTACGGCGCAGGGTTGAAAGGCCAGCTCTTGGATTAACGCCTTAATCCGAACCCTGGTAGCTTCACTGACCCCTTCGGATTTATCGTTGAGAACCCTGGATACGGTGGCCTTAGATACCCCCGCTTTTTTCGCGATATCGTCGATCGTTGGTTTCATGGTAAGTAACCGGTTTACTAAACCGGTTACTTACTGTATCATTAAAAAAGAAAAGGCACAAGAGTACCGGGGTTATCCAGCCCCACAGATTTCTAGGGTAAAAAGGGCGGGGCCGCAGGGCCCCCTTCGATTGACCCAGCCGCTCTTATCATCGTACACTAAAGCCATGGCGAAGGATCAAAAAACGGCGAGGGGCCTCGCCGCATATTCAAAGGTTATCGGTTTAAAAGGGGAGGAGCCCCAAAACGAGGAATCGAGTCCCCCTCGGGGCGAAGTAAGGGCTAGTAAGGCCAATCCTACCGTCTCAAGACGGCTTCACCCTGAAAGAATAGGTTCAAGTTCGATAAAACAAACCGTAGCCCCTGGAATCCCTACCGATAGGACTTCTAAGCCCTCCGGAATCTCTACCCCTGAAACTGTCAAAATCCCAACTTCGGGTCTTATTAAGGCCACCGAACCGAGGGAGGACTCTAAATACCGTAAGGTAGCGAAACTTTTGGTTATCATCGGTCAAGAGCAGGGAGCGAAGATCCTGGCAAAACTGGACCCGGATCAGGTAGAGGCCATAGCCCGGGAATTAACCACCATCAAATCTGTGCCAGACCAGGAAGCTCGCCGCATCATGGTGGAATTTCGGGAACTCTTTTCTTCCAGCCTTATGGCAGGGGGATTCTCCGAAGGGGGCATCGATACGGCACGCCGTCTTTTGTATACCGCCTTTGGGGAGGAAAAGGGGAATGTTTTTTTACTCCGGGCGGTCCCGGAGGCTCGGGAAAATCCCTTTGAATTTTTAGAAGATTTTACGGGAGAGCAAATTGCCTTTCTGTTAAAGGAAGAACAGGCCGCCACCGCCGCGTTGGTGCTCTCTCGCCTTTCGCCCAGGATCGCCGCCGAAACTATACGAATTTTCGACGAAAGACGGCGATTAGAGGTGCTCAAACGGCTCGCGAAAATGGGTAAGACGGTTCCCGAAGTGTTGGAACGGGTGGCCGCAGCTTTACGGGAGCGGGCCCACGCCATTGGGCAAGTAAAGGCTACGGAAATTGACGGACGGGCGGCTTTAGCGGCCATTTTACGTCAGGTGGATCCCTCCTTTGGGGATAGGATTGTGGAAGAACTAGAGGAGACGGATGGGGATTTAGGTCGGGAATTGAAGGAAAAATTGTACACCCTTGATGATGTAATTTCGGCGGATGACCGCTCGCTGGCGGCCCATTTACGAAGTATGGCCGACCGGGACATAGCTATCCTGCTCAAGGGGCGGTCAGCGGAATTTGTGGACAAAATAAAAGCTAACCTCTCGTCTAGTCGAAGGGCCATGGTGGAGGAAGAGCAAGAATTGTTGGGGCCCCTTCCCCGTCGGGAGGTGGAACAGGTGGGTCGAGATTTTATGGCCTGGTTCCGACTCGGCCGGGAACAGGGCAGAATAATACTAGTAAACGATGAAGATGTTTTATCATAAGGAGTTTAACCGGTGAGTGTGGAAACCGCATTAAAAGAGGGTCAGAAAATTGAGGGTTTTGAAATTATCACCATTCTTCCCCTGGAGGAATTGAACGCCCTGGGTATCTATGCCCGGCACAGTAGCTCCGGCGCGGAGCTGTTTCATATACGTAACGAGGATAAGGAAAATCTGTTTGCCTTCGCATTTTCTACCCCCAGCATGAATTCCACCGGGGTAGCCCACGTATTGGAGCACTCGGTCCTCTGCGGATCCCAGCGTTATCCCCTTAAGGACGCTTTTATCGTCCTTGCCCAGGGTAGTTTGCAGACCTTTTTAAACGCCATGACGTATCCTGATAAGACCGTATACCCCGCTTCCTCAACCAATCGGAAGGATTATTTTAACCTGATGTCCGTATACGGCGACGCGGTATTCCATCCCCTGTTGGAAGAATGGACCTTTATGCAGGAGGGCCATCGTCTACGGTTTGAAGAACCCGGTTCCCCCAGCGACCAGAATAACCCTAGGGCTTCAAAACTCGCCCGGCTTGGGGTGGTCTATAACGAAATGAAGGGCAACTATTCTTCCATGGATTCTATCGCCGCCGATTGGACCTTTCGGTCCGTTTTTCCGGACACCCCCTACGCCTATGATTCCGGCGGCGATCCCGATGAAATTCCCCACCTTACCTGGGAGGCCCTACGGTCTTTCCATCAAAAACAGTACGTGGGAGCCAACTGTAAAATTTTTCTCTGCGGCGATATACCAACGGAGGAGCAGTTACAATTTCTTAATTCCCACTTCCTTAAGGACCTGGATCGGGGGACGCCGGTAGCCCCCATCGCCAAGGCCGAACGGTGGTCCGAACCTCGGCGTTTATCGGTACCGTACCCCGCTACGGATGGTCAAAAGTCCACGGTCTTTGTCTCCTGGCTCTGTTCCGATTCCACCGATCCGGTAGAAACCCTTTCATTGGCGGTCCTGACGGAAGCCCTCCTGGGCCACGATGGGTCGCCCTTAAGCCGAGCTTTGGTAGAATCCTCCTTGGGCGAGGATATTTCCCCGGTTACGGGCCTGGAGGGTGAACTGAGGGAAACCGTTTTTTCCGTAGGATTACGGGGCGTGGAATCGGAAAACGCGGAAAAGGTGGAACAATTTATTTTTACCACCCTTTCGGCAATCGAAGAACGGGGAATCCCACCGGAAGAAATTTCGGCGGCCCTGCTTTCTCTGGAATTTTCAAACCGGGAAATTAGAAGGGCCGGAGGGCCCTATTCCCTGGTATGGATGCGCAGGGTCCTTCGATCCTGGCTCCATGGGGCAAGCCCCTGGGGAAACCTCCTTTTCGTGCCCCCTTTTACGGAGGTCAAACAACGGATCGCCGAAAATCCTCGGTACCTGGAGGGGCTTATAAAAAAATATCTGCTAGCCAATCCCCACCGTTCTTTGGTGTCCGTGGATCCCGAGGTAGGGTTATTGGAACGGAAAGAGGAGGCCCTGCGTTCCGAGTTGGACCGGATTGAAAAAAATCTATCCCTGGAAGAACGGAAAAGCATTATTGAGAAAACTAAACAGCTGGAGGCGATCCAATCCCAGGGGGATAGCCCGGAAGCCCTCGCCACGATTCCCCACCTTTCCTTGGCCGATCTTTCCCAGGAAGTAGAAATCTTGGATCGACGGTTTTTCAACGATGGAATAGCCCTGGTGGCCCACGATCAATTTACCAACGGGATTAGCTATTTTGATTTCGCGTTCCCCGTGGATATTCTTCCAAGCGAGGATTACGCCTGGCTTCCCCTTCTATCCCGTACCATTCCCGGTCTCGGTTTACCGGAAATGGATTACGGTAGCCTTTCAAGTCTCCTGGCCCAGACGGTGGGGGGCTTTTCTGCCCTGCTTCATACCTCCTCTCTCGCCCCTGGAGCCAGCCGTTCGGTGGCTCTCCCCGCGGGAATTCTAGATTTAGCGGGGCGGGATTGGCTGATTTTCCGGGTAAAGGTGCTGGATGAGAAGATCGAAGCCGCCCTGGATCTATCCCGGCGTATCATCCTGGAAGCCGATTTTTCCGATCTCCGTCGTTTGGATGACCTTATGGGGGAATTTAAAAACGATTTTATGGCCTCCATAGCCCCTTCCGGTCATTCCTACGCCCTTTCCCGGTCAAGCCGACTGGTCAGTCGTTCTAAAGCGGTAGAGGAACTGTGGAACGGTTTATCCCAGTTCGAGAGGGTTCGGTCCTTTGGGTCGATGGATCGGGGAGAAATAGCCCGAAAATTAGCCTCCATTCGGGATACCCTGGTGCAACACGGCGGTATAATCGTCAACGTGACCGCCGACGGACGAAACCTGGATACTGCCGTAGCCCACGCCGTTTCCCATTTTAGGTCCTTTGGATTACCCCGGCCCCGAAATAAGGGGATAGAACCGGCCCAATCCTTTTATCCCCTTATCCATACACATCCATCGGAAAAACCGGAATCCCAGGAAGTCTATGGTTCCACCGCGTTACAGGTGGGCTTTGCCGCCCTGGCAATTCCAGGGGCCCCCTTTGCGAGCCGGGAACAGGCGGCGGAACTAGTTTTGGCTCATCGGCTTTCCACGGGTATTCTTTGGGAGGATATTCGAATGAAGGGCGGCGCCTACGGGGCCTTCGCGTACCCCGACGGCTTGGAGCCCGCCTTCCTTTTGGCCACCTACCGGGATCCAAACCCCCTAGCGTCCCTGGGGGCCCTTAAGGAAGCCCTTCGAAAATCCACGGTCCCTCCATCGAAGGAGGAATTGGAAAAAGCCATTATCGGTACCTATTCCAAGGAAGTGCGTCCACGGACGGGTTCCGAAAAAGGGATGACCGATTTTATGCGACTCCTTACGGGGATTACCGATCCCGCGCGGAAAAGAAAATTGGATTTCATGGTGAATTTGAGGGAAAGGGACCTGGTTTCCGCAGCGGAGCGGTTGTACGAAAATTTGAACAGCGCGAACGCTACGGTTCTTGCGGGATCTGCTCAGGCGGAACAGGTAGCCCAAACTCTGGGGGTCACCGTCCAATCTTTGGAATAAAAAAGTATGAGACAATTCTAAAAAATGGTGTTTTTAGAATTGATCCGCTGAAATCGCAATTCCTGTAAGGAATTGTTTAAGTCCCCTCTAAAAACAATTGGTTTTTAGAGGGGACTTAAGTATAGATACAAATGTATAGAATATTGACATTTTTTAATGGTTGCAATATTATGAAAATATGAAAATGCTCCATAGGAGCAGAACATCATCCTTTCTAAGGAGTTTGGTATGGCGGCTAATTGGTATCCAGTTATTAACGAAGAAACCTGTGTAAATTGCAATTCCTGTGTGGATTTTTGCAGTCACGGGGTTTATCAGTCCGACAGTTCCGCCCCGAAGGTCGTTAATACCGGGGCTTGCGTAGAATTTTGCCGTGGTTGCTCAAAAATTTGCCCCACCGAAGCGATTACCTATTTCGGTGATAACTAAAAATTTTTGTAAGTCCGCGTTTCAACAGTACTCCTTCCGCGGTAGGCGGAAGAGACACTATTTTTTAGGAGTGATATATGGCTAAAAAAGGTTTATTATTGTGCGTTTGCCAGGGTAACTGCCCTTCGTTTCAGCAGATGAACATTTTTGACGTGGGAAATTCGATCCGTCGGGAAAAACTGATCGATTACATGGCTATCCACCCCCAACTTTGCGCCACCGATGGGGATAAATTC
>Ga0078972_1009453_pt1 | contig 19226 bp, 37 predicted proteins | sample YelNatPaOPGAMG01_FD_67568 | JGI IMG/M metagenome (GOLD analysis project Ga0078972, IMG submission 67568) | Hot spring thermophilic microbial communities from Obsidian Pool, Yellowstone National Park, USA - OP-RAMG-01 (SPADES assembly) (version 2) | ecosystem: Environmental > Aquatic > Thermal...
TGGAACATGGGGAACTACACCAACTGGTTTTCCACATCAGTTATCCACAACATCCGATGAATCTTGGAGAGTTTCTGTTATTCCTCTCACTTCAGGTAAGATGTTAGTTATATATGCTCGATTCTCTGCAACAATTAATGCCAAAAGGTGGGACGGTTCAGCTTGGGGAACTGTAGTGTCTACAACATCAGCAATATATGCTGGCAGCTATCATTCAGCGGTTGCTCAGGGAGATGACGTACACTTAGCATTTTTGAAAAGCACAGGTTATGACATCCTATATGCTAAATATACTTATTCTTCAAACAGTTTCTCCGCTGAGACAACACTTCAAGCCACAGCAACAAGCACATCGGCTCCAGTCATAAGTATTGACACTTCAACAAACAATCTGTACGTCTTCTGGGCAGGATATCCAACAGCTAACCACATTTACTATAGAAAATACACAGCTTCAACTGGCACGTGGGAAACAAGAGTTGACTGGATACCTGAATCATCCTTGACCGGTAATGATAGGCTCACATGCTTCTACATGGCTTACAATAACAAAATAGGCTTAATGTACATGACTGGAACAGCGTATAATGTATGCTTCGATTATTTAGTGATGAACACTGCCCCAACTATTGGTCAGTTCCAAGCTCCTTCAACTGTCTATGCAAACAAATACTTCTACCTTAACGCCACAATTAATGACGCTAATGGCATAGCTGACTTTGTAAATGCAACGATAGAAATTAATGGGACAGTAATATTGAAATGGGATAATGCAACAAACACGTTTAGCAAGTATAGTGACCCAAATGGCTATTGCACATTGGATGGAGCAAACTCAATACGAACAAACATCAACACAACAGCACATAAGCTTTCCTTCAAGATTAAACTAGGATGGGATTATCCTGAAGGATATATAAGCGTTTCAGTTACAAACACAAAATGCTTTGACAAGTTAGGTTCTTATGGCTCTAATAGCTATACAAAACTTTTCTATTTCGAAGACGATTTGATTGTTAGTTCAGCATCAGTAAACGGTACAAGAATTAACCCAGGTCAAGGAATAAGATTCAGCGGAAAACTATGCTATGAAGGAACAACCATGCCTCCTGAAGATGTAAGCGGTATAACAGCCAAAGTGAATTTAGGCACAACAAATAAAGGTTCAACTACAACAATAGGTTCGGATGGCAGTTTCTCTATATCCTTCACAGGTGAAAGCACTGTTGGCTCATATAGTTATACTGTTTATGCAGTAACAGACGAGAATACTGTTCAAAATAAAACTGTCAATGTGATTGTAGATAAAGACAAAATGGACTCTTTTAAATTCTCTGGTGGCACATTAGCTAATATGACTTTCAGACTTCTAAGTGAATACTATTCTAACACTTTAAACAATACTGATTTAACTTTGAGAGTCTACTTTAACAATGAAACACTTTGCTCTATATCAGCTAAATCAAACAGCACTGGATATGTTTCTGTCATGTTCACTAAAAACATTGTTAAGAATGGAACTTTAACTTTCAATTTAACAGATACAGATGGAATAGTTAGTTATTCGTATAGTTGTCCAGTTTATGTTTACGTTGAAAACGTTGAAGTTTACAGTATAGACCCTATGATACTATATACTGGTGACAGTTTAACTATAACAATGCTCTACAAGTCTAAAGCAAACATTAACGGAACATATTTAACTCTCTCAAACATTTACTGGAAAGCATTAATCTACACTGACAAGTATTATGGTTATTACACATTTCCTCTTTATAATGGAACGTTCGCTAACGTTTTAGAATCTAAAACATTATCTATGTCTATAACGTTGAGTGAAGGCTCATACATGCTTAACATGACATTTTACATTAGAGGAAGCGATGAGCTTCTAGGAAATGCTGTTACACCATATTTTGTTGTTAAGAGTAGACCAACTACTTCTGGAGGGGCGCCTGTTACCGTTGTCAAGTTGCCTTTAACTGTTGTTGTTAGAGACAGTAAAGGAAAGTTTGTTGAAGGAGTGAACATTACAATAATTGATATGTATAATGGTACTGTTTGGAGTGGTAAGACAGATGTTTGGGGTAGTGCTATGATTACTTTGAATCCTGGAACTTATACTGTCATAGTTAAGTATGATAATCAGACTTTAACTGACTCTGTAACTATTTCAGACCAGCCTACAACTAAAGAGTTCACCATTACAACAATGACTATTACACCAGTAACAGTTGCATTAGACAATTATAGTATTTTGTGGCTTTCTTTTGGAGTTTTAGGAGCCATAGGTGCGGTTATTCTTGAACGTAAAGAGAAAACTGTTTACGCTATACCGTTAGGCTTGTTCACTATTGGAGCTGTTCTGCATTCTCTTCTTGTAATGACTCGCCAGATGCCTCCTTTCTTTACTGTACCAAAGTTTGATTTATCTTCATTATTGAAGGTTCCCAGTTTTTCTCTTCCTTCATTTCCACAGTTGAGTTTAGACATGCAAACAGTAACTTTAATCGCTGTTGGAATAACTGTACCAATTGTTGTTGCATATTATATTACACAGAGAGGGGGAACTCATAAGCGTAGAGTTAGAGTTGGAAAGTTTGGAGCAACAGAGAGGAGAAGAAGAGTTTGGAAATAAACATTAATGAGATTGCACAATGGCTTTTCGGTGGTATAAGCATTTCTACTTTACTTTCTATTCTTTTAGTTATTTTAGTTTTGTTAGGAGTTTTGAAGCTTGCTAAAGGAATACTTATTCAGAGTTTATTATTGATTATTTCTTGGCTTCCTTCAGTTATTATTGTTTTAGCAGTTGACACTTCAAGTTTAAAATCTATTATTCCACTTAAAGGAGTGGGTTTAATACTGTTTCCTTACACTTGGGACGTACTGTTAGGTAATTTTTCTGGTCAAGATATTGGCTATGTTGCTTCTTTCATGCTTATAGTAAGTTTTATAGCTTTACTTCATTTAGCAATAATGTTCTGTTACAAATGGCATGTGAAAGTGATTTATGCACCGTTTATCGCTTACTTATGCATGATTGCTTTAGGATTAGGATTGATAAACACTCACTATGCAATTTACAAATGGTACGAGAACAGTTGCATAACTTCTGGAATACATCCGCTTATGCCAGTGATATTTGTTTGCATGTTGTTAGTTATAATGTTTGTAATGTACTGGGGAACGAAAAGAATAAAATGACAATAACAAATTTTATATATCTGAAAAATAGAAAATAAATAGCAAAAATAATTGGAAGGATACACATGAAATGTGAACTTTGTGGTTCTACAGATAAAGTCTTTCCTCATTTACATTATGAGGAACATTATCAATATCCGAGGTTTATGATTATTTGTAGACGATGCCACCAAAGAATACATCATAAATCTCTCGACAAAGAGCTTTTCTGTACTATTCGTGTTAGGAAGTCTACTTTGGAAAGGTTGAAAAGGTTTGGTAGGATGGGTGATTCTTATGATGATGTTCTTTGTAGGTTGTTGGATATTGTTGAACAGAAGGTTGTTAAGGAGAAGAATGAGTTTGAGTTTAAGTTTGAAGAGTGATGTTTATGTCTGAGTTTAGGAAAGTAATTGTTGAGTTGAAGAAGCTTACTCCTAGGGAGAGAGAGTATATGATTACTCTTCTTAAGAATCGTTCTGGTAATAAGGCTGGTGATGCTAGGGTTTTAGAGTTTGATATTGAGTTGTATAGGTTTCCTAATGCTACTAGGATGAAGCGTTTGTTTGAGTTGATGTATGGTTTGAATGATGATGAGATTGTAAAGTTAAGTAGAATGTTCATGAGGTAGGAGGTGACAAAAAATGGGTTATCCGTTTTGGGATACAAAAGAAGAAGCGATAAAAGATATAAGAATGTTTCCTAGATTTAAAGGCAAAAAGTACTATGTTGTCAAGGTAAAGTTGGTGCCGAGCTCTGGGTTTTTGAATGCTCCTGAATCTGGTGGTATATGTTATACTTATAGTGCTGGTAAGAACATTAGAGAGGCTAGGAATAGGATAAAGAATTTTCCAGAGTTTAAAAGTAGGAGAGGAAATAAAATTCTTGGAATATGGTTAGTGAAAGAGTAATTGAAGGTGAGAGAGTTGAATGTGGAAAAGATTGTTGTAAACGAAGACACTATGACAGTGTATATGACACGTAAAGTGAAGTTAGAGAACATTATGGAGACTTGGAAAGAACAGAATAAGCCTTTATACGAATGGTGTAAAGAACAAGGATTTGAGAAAGTTTTACCTGGATGGTCTGGCTATGGTTATGCTAAACGTGGAAATGTTTGGTATGAAATAGACTTTTGGGATAGAAAAATTATAAGAACTGTTGGTAGAAGTCTTGACAGAAACTACTTTTTAAGTTTAGTGATTCCTGAAGAAGAGTGGGGTTCTTGGGTTAAAAATGTTAGAGTTGTCATAAAGAAACATCCGTAAGGAGTGAGTGAAAATGTCATATAAAGTTTATATACTACAAGATAGCAGAAAAAGAATTGTGACTGACAAAGAAGGAATTCCGAGATTGTGGTATAACAAGAAACAAGCTGAGAAAGATGCTAAATATTTATCTGAGAAGTTGGGAATTAAGCTTAAACCTGTGTTATTTGACATTGTTGGTTTAAGGTTCTACGGAACAGTTTCAAAGGCAAATAGAATAGAGTTATAGGAGGTGTTTGTGTATGAGTAGTCGTATAAGTAAGGAAGATTTAGAATATATGGAGCGTAGAGTGAACAGCTATCTTAAGAATATTCGGTTGAAGGTTGCTGGTAGATACAATTATATCGCTATTGACATGTACAAGAAAGACGGTTCTTCTGTTCTTGATGTTTTGGCTGCTGGTTTGACTAAGCGTGAAGCATATGAGATTCTTCGTTGTATAGCTGAAGTGTTACGTAGAGAATCATAGTCATATAAATAAAAAGAGAGCGAATAAAAATGCCTAGAAGTAAAGATTTTGAGGTTATAAAGTTTGAACGTCAACTTGAAGAAGTTAATGATATTCTAGAGAGGGCTAAAAAGCGTGGATATTTTACTCGTTATGAGGCTGAGTTTCTAGAGTTGTTCTTTATTCCGATTCTTCCGAGTGGTATTACTAAGAAGCTTATAGCTAAAAGACATAGTTTGTTTAAGAAAGCTCAGAAGTTAGGTAAAACTTTACCAATAAAATAAATAAGACAATAGAGGTGAAAGAATGCCTAGAGTTATTCAGCCTGTTAAAGTTGGTAAAAAGAAGTATTATGCAGTATTTTCTACTATTTCGATGGATTTTCTTACACCTTTCTATAAGTCTGTTAAAGCTTTAAGGAAAGATTTAGAAGATGAGCCGGAATTTAAAGCATTGAAAGTTGGTGACTTGCTTGGTTCAGATGCTAAAGCAACTATAGACGGGAAGCATATAATTGTTAGAATGAAAGTTTTTCAACTTGATACTAAATCTGGAAAATGGAAAGAAAGGTATCAAACATTACGTGGAAGAATAAAAGAATAATGGAGGTGAAATGGATGACAGATTTCAAAAAGTACATAGGTAAAACATTAAAATTCTATTGTGTAAAATGCAGAAAGAAGCGTTCAGCAAAGGTTGAAGATGTTAGGAAGAAGGGTAAAGCGATGCTTGCATTAGCTGATTGTCCAAAATGTGGTACTACTATGTGGCGTATTTTAGGAAGAGCATAGATGTATGTACATACAGTGCAGATTCATTCGCAAAGGTTCTAGACTATTCATTAAAGTGTCTAAAACTGCAGTGTTAGATAAGTCTTTCAATAGGTTAAGAGAAGTTCGTAATAGATGGTTTAGAGGTTTATATGGAGTGTTGCCTTCTAAGATAGGTGAAAGAGTTTATACTGTGATTGATAGGAGAGGAAGAAAGATTGGAACATTATATAAAAGTACATCGCATTATTCATGGTGGAAATTTAAGAAGTGAGATTGTATGAAGAAAGGGACACTTTGGTTAGTAGGTTTAGCATTAGCTTTAATAGGTGTCTTTGCTTTTTTCTTTTATGTTTATCAGTTTAAGCCTCCAGAGTTTAAGCTTCCAAAGTTCAGTTATTTGAGTATCATAATAATTTTCATTGTCACTTTTATTCCTTCAATTATAAGCAGATACGTTGCTAACTTGTTATCTCATCAGATTGATGTTGATTTAGAAGGATTGGTAAGCACTATTAAGGATGCTGTTTATGGTTGGATTGTTTATTATGTTCTAATGGTTGTTGCTTTTATACTGTATGACTATTTTATTTTCGGAGAGTTTCCACAGTTTTGGTGAAAGTAATTGGGTGATATTTTACTTAAATGTTAAAGTTTGTAATATTGAGTGTGTGAGAAAGTATGGATAAGCGAGAATATTTAAGAAAACTTCGACATTTAGACCACATGTTTCTCGATGGAAAAATATCGCAGAGGCAATATGAAACAAAACGTAGAAGATTGCAGAGAGCTTGGTTGAAAAGAAAAAGAAAGTCATTAGGAAAAAGGGTAGAGAGAAAGGATTGAAGAGACGAAAATAGTTACTGAGCATAATGCGATGAGTAACCGAGAAGGAAAACTCGTATAAACCTAAAAGCAAAAGTGAGGTGAGATAAATAGTGAAAGGGTTTAAGTTGAAAGTTGAGAGTTTGACAGTACAAGTGTTTGCTGTTGGCTTAGCAATAATTGGCATAATGCTTGGTCTATACTGTCTAGGATTCTTTGGACAAGCAAGTCTAGAACCGTATCTGCTTGCTGTTCTAATGTTTATCTATGGAGGCGCATGTCTTTCAGAGAGTATCTGGGAAGAAGGAATCAAAAGCGTTTCTGATTTGAAACCTTTGAATATTGCTGGTATAATTCTTGGAATTCTAGCGATAATAATTGGAGTTCTAACATTTACAGGATTCAATATTGCCGCACTAACTATGGGTGAACGGTTAATGGGTGCAGTGTCAATATTGTTCTTTGCTTTATCAGTGTTTCTAGTATTGGAGTTATTTGAGTGATGAACAAGAAAACATTATTTTCTCTATTTTTTCTCTTATTTATGCTAGTTCAAATAGTTTATTCACAAACATCTACAATATATTCATGTACATTTCAACTGAAAAAATCTATGACTAGCACAATAACTGACTATATTATGAATGTAAGCGTTTCAGAACCAACATATAGTTATTACAGGAATGCTGACCATAAAGTTACAAAATTAAGCGATTTTGCAAAGTTTGTTACTCCGGGACCAGTTAAACCTATTGCTGATTTATTGTGGGCAGTTTATAATGACAGTGAAAGTTACGTTAATGGTGTTTTAATGATGATTCATCAGATAACATATGTAGATAGTTCTCCAAAATATGCTGTTGAATATCTTGTTGATATGAAAGGTGACTGTGAAGTAAGCTATTTAGCGGCTAGTTTAACTATTGCTGGAGGATTAAAAACTGTGTTATTGTTTTGGAAGTTAAATCAGACTGAGGGACATGTTAATATAGGTGTTGCATTGTCTTCTCCGCCTAAACAGGTTAGAAGCTCTTATTCTGTTTTTTATGTTACTGTCAATAATATTAATTATTATGTTGCTGAATGTACTGGAGATGAGTGGGAAAAAGGCTGGAGAGTTGGAGAACTGCCTAAACAACTTGAAGGTTTGACTCCTGAAGTCTTAAGTTTAGACTCTGTAAGCTTTGATAGTCCAGCAGGTGTTGTCTCTGCCATGTTTAATGTTCAACAGTATGAGTCTTCAATTCAAGTAAACACTTTCTTACCATTAGTATCATACATATACATTACTGGCTCTCTAACTCCCAGCCTTCCAAACCAAACAATAAACCTTTATTTAGTTACACAAGAAAGCTATAAACTTTTATCTTCAACAACTACTGACAGTAATGGCAATTTCAAACTTACATATTTCCCGTTATGGTACACAGATGTCAATTATGGAAATCTAGTTATTTCTTATAACGGTAATCAAGAATATAAAGGAACAACTTATACACTAACTCTTCTAAATTTTCTTTCAACTTTTATTTACATGCCTTTTTATTATTCTTTAGCGATATTTTCAATTATCGTAGGAATAGCTAAAAGATGAAATGTCCAAAATGTAGTTCAGTAGAAGTAAAGTGTTGGGCTAATGGTTTATGTTCTTGCAGAAAATGTGGTTATGTTTGGGACAGGAATGAGAAAAGAAAGAAAGCGTAAATTAGAACAGGAATTGTTTAAACGTTTACAGAAGAGACTTACTGAGTTTTCTGCTGGTAAAAGGGAAAGGGTTAGTGGTTTAGATGCTTATAGTTATGCTTCAAAAACTAGGCGTTATTCACCGTTAGATTTTAGAGAATCTCCTAAAAGAGTGCTTTCTGACATAGTTGAGAGGAATAGGAAGTATTTGGAAGATGCTCAGAGTCAAGTTGAAATTATGGATGCACTTTCAAACCTTGATGCTGATATTAAGGCTTTTAGAGATGAGTTTTATCCGAAACTTAGCCCAGTAGATAGGTTAGAGTGTGAGGAGATTATTAGGGATATTTATAAGGTTTTGGAAAGTTATGCTAGAAGGAAAATTAAAAGGTTTGGAAGAGAAGGTTTAGATAAGATTTTGGAGTTTTGATTATGCCTAAGAAAGTTAAAGATGTTGAGATTGATATTAAAATTAAAATGAGTCAGAGATTGATTATACTGCTTACTGTAGGAGGATGGTTATGGGGTTTTGCTTCTACACTTTATTTTAGTTATGTTGCATTAACAGGGCAGAATCCAATTATAGATATAACGCTGGGATTGCCTGCATTTTTGGCGTATTTACTAGGTCTTACAGGTGTTTGGGGTATTATTTGGGCTTGCATTATTGGTTGGATTATTGTTATGATTATTGGAGCGATAATAGTTAAGTATAGAGGTGATTAGAATTGACTGAAAAGCCAAGTTTAGGAATTATTTTGATTGCTATCTATTGTTTCTTTATGGGAATACTTCAGATAATTATTGGTTCTTTGATGTTCTGTGGTCAATTATGGAATCCAACTATAACGCTAATACAACTTCAAACTTCAAGTGCTGAACCAGTAATTGTATCTGTCGGCATGATTTTGATTCTGCTATCTTTCGTCTGGTTTATTCTAGCAATTGGGTTGCTAAAGATGGAAAAGTGGGCTTTCTGGCTTGCAGTAATAATGTTTATTCTTTCGGCTCCAACGATAATTTCTTTGATAGTCCTAGTTTATCTAATACTTAATAAGGAAAAGTTTGAATAGAAAGACGTTAGGAGGTGTTTGTATGGCAAAAACTGAATCTGCTATGATACGTGCGTATAAGAGAGCATTGCGAAAGGATAAGTTGGCATTGAAGAAAAACGAGGAAGCCATTGAACTTCTAGTAGATGCAGGTGAAGATGCTACTGTTGGAGCGTTAAAAGGTCTCAAGAAAGATATTGAAAACAGGATTGCAGAGTTAGAGAAAGCTGTTTCTAGAATGTTTAAGTGATGCTTAATGCCTAAAATTTATGAAACTGATAATAGAGTTCGAGTGCATATAGGGAATCTGTACAGAATCTATGATAAGAATCCATATTTGTTTAAGGAGTTTCGTTTTCATGATGTTGGTAGAGAAGGTTATACTTATCGTATGAGTGTTAAGTATAAGGGTAGATGGATTACTTATGCTTGGGATTTCAGTAAAGAGCAGGTCAGTTGGAGTCCAAAGACTAAAACGTTAACTGTTAAGGATAGGAAAGCTTATGAGATTTTGAAAGGGTTAAAGGATAAGGGTGAACTTAAAGGTATTAGGTTAACTAGAAGATTTTAGGAGGTGAAATGTGTGAAAAGACAGTTTGGAGATTTGAGAGTTCCAGGCAGTAGAACTATAATGGCTGGTATTAGTAGGAGTCCTTGGGGTTGGCTGATAATGCTAGTGATTTTGTTCATTGTCGGCTTGCTTGTCTGGGGAATACTGCATATATATCATCTAATGACTGCTTTTGTATTCTTTATTGGTGGTTTGATACTTGCATGGCTTGGCTCGAATCTAATTCCAGAAGATGAGAGGGGTGAACATGCCTTTAAGTTGATGCTGATTCCAATAGTTCTAGGAGTTGTCGGTTACTTCTTAGAGTATTTGAATATCTGGAGAGCTCCTTTAAGTGTTGAGTTTTCATTGTTTGGACTTATTGCTGAACCGGTAACTATAACTTTGGACAGTATTTTGCTAATGGTTATTGCAGTGTTGATATTAGTTCAAATAGTGTTAAGTTTGAGGGAATGAAATGTCTCAACAGATTCAACAGGAAGCTGAAGTTTCTTTAACTATTATTCTTACTGCTGTTGCTATAGCTATAACTGACAATATTATAGTAGCTGTTTCTTCTTCTATTCCTTGGATTACAGACCCTAATGTTCATGCGTTTTTTATGGCGTCTATTCTCACGTTTTTATGTTTAGTTGCCATATTCACTATTGCTAAAAGAGAAAAGATGGACATTTCAAAGTTGAAGATTATATTGATTCCTATTGGAGTGTTTTATTTTGCTTTCCTTTTTGATAGATTTGTTCTCAACTATATTAAAAGTTTAAGTTTAGCACCTTTGATTCTTTCTATTGGAACAACAACGTTTCAAGTTGCTCAGACAATGCTTTACTCTTCTATTGTTCTTATTATTGTAGATATAACTATTATATTTCTAGCTTTAAAGTTTATAGGTGAATAGTTTGCCTAGTAAGAAGGAAGTTGAAGTTGCTGTTGAAACTCCTAAGACTTGTCCTAAAGGTCATAAGGATATTGAAGTTTTGTATTATGAGAAGCTTGACCATGTTGATACTTTTCGACAGATAAAACCTGTAGGGGTTTATGGTTTAAGGTATAAGTTTAGAAATGTTAAGGTTTATAGTGGTTTTTGTGTTGTTTACTGTAATGTTTGTGAACAAGAACGAGATGGACTGCACTATCTATGAATATGGAAAATGGAAAGAAGAGTGAAATGTATGGTCGATTTAGAAATTACTAGAGAAGAGCTTGCTTTAGTGTTAGTGATTACTGTTATGGGTTTTGCTTTTTCAATGAGACCTTGGATACTGTTTCTTGACAGTTTGAATCCTTTTACCGGATTGATAGTTTATTATATCATTCTTTATATCACTCTTTATGTCCTTAGCAAGATGGGTCTTGTCATTTGGAAGATAAGGATTAAAACGCCTTTGCAAGTTCTTGGTTGTTTGTTGATTACTATGGCTTTCTTTATAACTGTTGACTGGGAAAGTCCTTGGATACAATATGTTACTGGAAGAGCAAGTGCTGATGTTAGTAATGTTTTATATCAAGCTGAAGATGGCGCTTTCTGGTATCTGTGGAGTTTTTTGACTAGTAACTTTGAAGTTCTTAGAATACTCACTTATGTTGTTACACCTTTCATTTTGACTTTAGCTGGTGTGATTTTAGTTAAGAGAGCAGAGTTATTTGGAGGATAGAACATGCAAATTAAGCATAAAAAACTCTTTGTATTAGGTATAGTGATGCTATTGCTAGGAGTATTGCCATTAATACAAAAACAAACGATGAGTTTTGAATTATTTAATTTTAATAGAACTGTAGGCGTAAAGACAGGCGATGTTATAACATACGAAATTAAAATGACTAATCCAGATGGCTCTTTTACAACATATACAGATAAATTATGCGTGAATTACACTGCAAATACTTACATAATTATAGACTATTTCTCTTCACAGTCTGGAGCATGGACTAACTATAAAATAGATGTTACAGAACCCGCAACTCTTTCTTTCGGAAAAACAAATGATGAACAACAAGGCAATCCAATGTTTATCATCGGAAAGGACTTGTCAATAGGAGATTTAGTTATATACGAAGTAGGTGCATACAATGTTACTGCTTATATAACTGACACAATAACAAAGAGTTACTGGACAACATCTCAAACTGTTAATTATTTGAACTTCACTGTGGTAGTTCCTATTTCACCGACTGATAGTTATACTATGTTATATGAAATGTTTTACGATAAAAATACAGGAATATTAGCAGAGTGCATTGCTACAATTTCTTATTTAGGAATGACTGCAACTGCACGAGCAGTAGTTACAAGCTATCAAACTTCAGTGAAATCTTACACAGTTTATATTTCAACAAACATGACAGAAATGGCGACTATTGATTATTACTTAGATTCTGTTTACTACAAAACAGACTTTACAGAATATGAAACTGCAATAGAAATATACGATGTAGACAAATTTCAGCATGTTATAAGTTGCTCAAATGAAATATATATCACAGATACTAATACCACCTATGTATGTGCAGAAAATCAAATAACTGTCAGTTTAGAAGATGCTAATAAACATTTTGTCTTCAACTTTACCGTTAAACCTTTACCTCCGACACCAATAGCTGTAATAGAAGTCTTAACACCTCCAATAGAACCAAACACATATAAATACTATACTAATCAAACGATACAATTTTCTGGAACAAAATCTAGCGGACAGGGGTTAAACATAACAAGTTATAATTGGAAAGTCCAGAAAGACGCAATTGTTTTATATGAAAGTCGTGAAGCAACATTTAGTTTTGTATTTCCTTCAACTGGAACATATAATGTTACTTTGACTATAATGTCTGAAAATGGACTACAAGATTCAACATCACTATTAGTAGAAATATTCTATTTAGAAAATCCTGACTTAATAACAACTGTAATGAGTTTTCTTTATACAAATAGCATTTATTTAATACTATTTGGTATTTTATTGTTGATATTAAGTTTGTAGGAGGAAAAATAAATGAGCAAAAAGTATTATTTGTTGATATTTTTAGTTTGTATTTTAGTATTATCATCTATGCATAAAGTATATTGCCAGACAAATGGAGAGCAACAAACGGCAAATAGTTTAATCGAAATTGTCATACAACTAGGACAAGCCATAGCAAATGCAACTAATATTGAAATCTTAAAGGCGATGCCCCTAACAACAGGATTGCTAGTAATTGCTGTCGGTGTAGCTATTGCTCCATATTTGGTAATAGCGGGCTTAGTTAGGAGGAAGTTTCAGTGAAATGGAAAACATTCTTTACAATATGTGGGGGAGTAGGATTGATATTTGCTGTTCTATTCTTTGTCTATATAAATGTCTTTGAAAGTGTAACAATACAGAAGTATAATATAAGCGTCATAGACATAATTTGTGCAAGTTTACTATTTGGTTTCATATTTTTTGTGATTACTGCTTATCTGATATACAACGTTAAGAAATTCAAATTTTTTATTGAAGCTTAAAAGTGTGTGAAGAAATATGAAACAGTTAGTTGTTACTACTAAAGATGGTAAAAAGCACGTTTTCATTGTTGGTTCTGTAGAAGAGTTTGTAAAGTTTATGGAAACTGTTAAGGAGAAGAGAAAGAGTGAATCTTAAGAAGTTGTTTGTTGGTGCAGTGTTTATTGTTATTGCTGTGTATTTTTGGGCTTATGTTGAACCGTTTATTCATCAGTATCTGCCTTGGATTCCAACTTCTTTCACAGTTAACATTTGGATAATACCAATTCCTATTGGACTGCCAACTATTCTTATTATACTTGGAGTTTTATTAATCTTATTTGGACTGTTAGCATAGTGGTAGAGTATGGCTGTTAAATTCGATGTTGCTAAATGTCCTGTTTGTGGTGGACCATTAGAAGCGGCTTATGAGTATGGACATACTATTTTGAAATGTCCTTACTGTGGGTTTTATACTTATGTCACTATAACTGGAGGAAAATTTGTTTCTGAAGTTCCAATTGTAACTCCTAAATGGACTGTTCACGCTAGGCAAGCATTAAAAATTGCTACAAATGAGATTGCTCAAAGCTACAATTATCTTAAGAAAGGTAATGTAGATGAAGCCTATAGAAGGTTAATGTGGGTTAGAAATACTTTGTATAATATTCCTGAAGAAGCTCAAGACCTTCCTTTAATTGATAAGATTCAGAAGTCTATTGGCGAGGCACAGAATTTTCATTGGTTGTATAAACAAGAAGGAGATGAGTATTATAAGGAACAATTTGCTAATGAAGTTAAAGACCTTTATAATTCTGTCGTTAAAACTAGTCCATTAGTTGGTGGAAAACGTAAAAGAAAGAGGTAGAAAATGAATATTCTTAAAGCTTGTCTGTCTATTGTAATTGTTGTTTCGCTTATTTTCTTTCAGATTTTCTTTCCGTTTATTGCTTACACTACTTTCTATTCTAATGCTAATAACAAAATGACTCTTGGAATAATGTATTATTTCCTTTCTGAACAAGAAGGTGAAATTTATGACAGTCTTACTAGAATGAAGAATATTGGTATTAAAGTTATTAAGATTCCTTGTGAGATAGACCCTTATGATTCTAGAAGTTGGATTAACAATAAGACTATGAAGTTCTTTCAATTCATTGACTATTTCAATTGTTTTGATATTTGTTTAATAGTTTACAATGTAGGAGAAGATAAGTTGAAGTTCTTTCTTCAAAATTACGGAAAATATATTAAATACATACAACTGCTTAATGAGCCTGAAGCTATGAAGTCTTGGGCTGAAGGAGCCTTCTGTATGGATGAAGAGTTGATAAAACAGTTTTTGACGTATAAAAATATAACTGATACTTATTGTCCAAATGTTACTTATTACACTAATTTCTCTCCGGGATTTTTTCTTAGACCAAATCTTGTAGTAGAGTTCAGCAAGTATTTAGATTTTGTTGGTTTTGACCCTTATACTGAAGCTATTTATTATTTAACTCCTAGATATGTTGAGTTGTTGCATAAACTTTCAGGTAAAGAAGTTATTATTTCAGAGTTTGGTGCTTCTAACTATGATGAACAGAGACAAGCAGAGTTGATTGTTGATTATCTTAATTTGTTTAAGAGTATGGGTATTAAACAAGCTTGGATTTGGTCTTGGAATGATATAAACAATATGGGTATAAAGGGTAGGTTAGCTGAACAGAAGGTTGCTGAGTGGGTTGCAAGAAATAGTTAAGTATGTTTTGCATGGGATTATAATGTGCATTGTTAGTTTGGCTTTAATGTTTTTGTTGAGTTCTAATATGGTTTCTTTTATTACTTATAATCCTCCGATAGGTACTGGTCTTTTAATTTTTTCTTATGTTTTTGTTGTTCCATTTATTGTTGGAGTTGTTAATGCTTTAGTAGTTAAGAAGGTTTGGGATGTAGAGTTTGGCTGGTACTCTTTTTATGTTAACGGGTTAATGTTGTTTTTGCTTGTTTCATCAATGCATATGATTTTAAACTATGCTCTAAACAGTTATATGTTTGCTATTGTTTTAACTGTTATTTTTTCTCCTTTGTTAGGTTTTGCGGGTAAATACTTTGCAGAAGAGTGAATAGATGAAAAACAACAATAATTATTTCAGAAAAGAATTCATATTAGCTTTTATAATTGTTTTTGCTTTGTCTTGTGTTTTTGAAGTTTGGGGTATGAATGATGGTTATAAAGTTTCAGTTGAAGAGGCTAATAAGACTGTTTCTTGGATTAATGAGATGCAACAGACTATTACATGGTCTGATATTTTTGTTAATAATGTTGTGATTGCTTATGTTAGTGCTGTTCCGTTGTTTGGTTTGTTCTTTTACTTTTTTGTTTCTTACAATACTGGAACTGTTTATGGTAATGTAGGAAGATATTATAATTTGTCTATTGGTCAAACTTATTCTTTGAACTTTACTAATCCGATTGGTATTTTGGAGGATGTTGCTATGACTTTATTAGTTGCTGAATCACTGTTAATTGTTTACTTGTTAGTTAAAAATAGAGAAGAAGTGGTTGAACGTTTGAAAACTCATAGCTGGAAATCTTTAATCATAACTACTTTATTGTTACTTTTTGGAGCGTTGATTGAAACGTGGTTGATAAGGATAAGTTAGAGAAACAGTTTGAGAAAACTTATATTTGTAGAGATTGCAGGAGGATTATGCATTTAGCTATTCATCATAAGCATTGTCCTTATTGTGGTGGAACATTAGTAGTCACCTATTTCACTATAAAGGGTGCAGGTAAATCTGCATCCGTAGATGAAAGAGGTGATGTGAAACGAATAAAACGGCTATAGTTGTAGTAGTATTGCTTGTGTTAGCTGTTGCTGGCTATCTATACTATTCAGGAATGCTGAATGTTCCAGGGCTTACTACTGAAGCTACATATGTTGGTATTAGTTTCTCTAGTAATATTCAAACGTCTTCTCCATCAATTTCAATGTTTAACACTACTATAAACGTGGAGACATATAAGAAAAGAATTTCAGTAATAGCTCCACCGTCTAACTGTACTGTAAGAAATTCTACTAGGAACTGTTTTATGGAGAAACTTGCACAGTATAACATTTCAATATACTTCTACAAGTCTATTACTATAAGCAATAATGCTACTGGTGAAATATACTTCCAAAAAGTCTTTACTTTCACTAGTGGTGAAGATAGGAAGATAGAAATTCTAATAATGAAACCGATTGCTGAAAACGCTACTTTGAAGATAGATATTCATATTGAGATTAGCATTACTTCATCTGTGTTTTCATGGTCTAAAGTGATAGATAGAACAATATACACTAAAACTGGAACAACATATAGCCCCGATAAGCCTTACACTTCAGTGAATGGCATTCTAGTTCAAACGTCTGCTCCTGCTGGTTCTGTTGGTGTTCCAGAGGTTAAGTATTTAGCTATACAGATTAGACAGTATGAGTGGGTTTATCCTTCAATGTCTTTTACTGCTCCAAATATTCTTATTTACATTAAATATCATGGAACACTAGTATCTGACCCAACGGTTCTAGGATTGACAAGTGAAGATATTGGCAAACAAGTAACTGCTTCTGGTGTTCTTTCAAGAGATAATTATGGTAACGTTTACATTGAAGTTGAAAAGATAACGGTAGCTGAAGTTTCAATTCAAGGATAATATTCTCTCTCTTTTTTCTGTGACTTACGATGAGCAAGAAGATACTACTTATCATTCTATTTCTTTTAGCTATTATATTATCTGTTCTTTTCTTTACTGGTTACTTTCCAAAATTTCAGGTAGTTGGACCAGTAACTTGGTATTTTAGGAATGACTTAACATTGTCTGCTAGTTCTACCAGTTCTGAAACTTATGTTTCTGCAAGAGTTCCTTCTACACCTATATATTTTGGTATAGAATTTCTTGCAGGTTCTAGAACTCTGAGAAGCATTGATATTCAACAATTCTCTACATATGTTTATCCAGCGACTACATTTACTTATTCGATAAAGTTTAATGCGACAATTAATCTAAATGAAGATGTTAAAATAAAACTTTACTTTAGAACCGCTAGTTCTAGATTTTTAGAAGTTACGTTTTCCAGTGGGATTTTAAAGTCTGGCTGGTTTTCAGTTGATGGTGTTCTTCAGTATAAGATTTGGTTTATGTGGAACGGAAGCTATGACGAAGTAAGAATTTATTATGGAACAACAGATGAGTATCTTAATGGGATAAGCTATTTTATTTTAGACTTTTATGATGCTGACTTATCTATTTATGTTAAATCAGTATCTATAACTGTAAAAGCAAAGTTAGAAGTTATTTCTGAAACTCCGTTAATTCAGAACTACAATTTAGAAGGTGATTATGACTTCAATGCAGTATTCAGAGTAAGAGATTCTTGCACAAAGTTCTACACTAATGACTTTGACGTTAAAAGTATAAACTTAACTGATTCTTCTTTGAATGTAATTCCATTAGAATGGTATAAAGAGAATTTCAGTATTTATGTTAAAGCTAAAGTTTACAAGTTTTATGGTAAGGCTGAAGATAAAAGTTTAAAGTTGTTCTTTGAACTTTCTTCTGTTAACTATCTTGATATTTCATATTCACTAACTATTAAAATGGTTAAGCCTGTAATTGTGATATATATGCTTGATGAGAAGGGACAAGTTGTTAAAAGTTTCGTTAAAGGAACTAACACTTTCTATTTGAAGTTTCAAGGAGTCACTAATTTAGACCCTAGAGACATTAATCTTACAGTAATCGACCCACATGGCGTTAAACGTTTTGTTTCAGCTGAAAATATTGTACCTTCTGAAGCTGATACCGTTAGAGTTACATATAATTTTGAAGAGGTTGGAACCTATGTCTTTCTAGTTGATTATCATGATGCAATTGAAACATCGCAAACTTTCACTTATCAAGTTGTTGAACCGTATAACTTCTTTAGATGGGATAATCCTCTTTTTGTAGCTTTTGTAGTTGTAATCATTGCTGTGATATATAGTTTGGTTAAACGTAAAAAGGAGTGAAAGATGGGTAAAGGTAGACATAAACGTAGAAGGAAGTTAAAGCGTAAACTTAGAAAGCTGTTACTGTTTGGTGAGTAGATGACTGTTAAGGTTTCTCGTAGGCTTGTTGAGCTTCTTAAACGTATGAGGGTTACTTATGCTAGTTTTGATGATAGTACTGTTACTGTTCATTTAGAGTATGTTCCTCTTCCTAAAAGTAGAGTTAAAATTGTAGAGCATGAGCCAGAAGTAGGAAGTTGGTTTAAGGAGGCTGATAGAAATGTTATTAGGATTGATAACGATATTAAGCGTAGGAATTGGATGCTTAGTTTAGCTGTTCATGAAGCTGTTGAGAAATGGATTAAGAATACGTTTTTTCCTGCTGTTTCTATAGAAGATGTTTATCCTTATCCTATTCATACTGTTGCTGAAGAGATTGAACGTAAATGGCATTGTTCACGTTTTGGTGTTAAAAGTTGGAAGGAATATTCTAAGCGTGTTGAAGATGTTTGGGAGAAAGAAAACAGGAAAGTGAATATTTAATGATTAGAGAGTTTAGGTCTTTGACTGTTTTAACTGTTCTTGCGTTATTTTCTGTTGCTTTAGTTTGTTCTATTTACTATAAATCTCATATTGTTTATATTAAACCACCAACAGTTTTTGCTCAAGGAACTAATATTGAAGATTATGTTGACCAGATAAGTAATGTTGATAATTCTCCAGATAAAGGTTCTCATAGCAATTTTGATTATATGAAAGCTACAGACAACAATTATGATGTTCTAACTGAGGGTGATTATGGAAGTTATGCTACAATAACTTATGTTGGTGCTGGAGCCAAAGCATCTGGAACAGGAGCTGTTACTCCTGCTTTGCCTACTGGATGGCAAGCAAATGACATTTTCTTACTATTCTGTGAAACAGCAAATCAAGCTGTTACTGCAC
>Ga0078972_1009454_pt1 | contig 19225 bp, 9 predicted proteins | sample YelNatPaOPGAMG01_FD_67568 | JGI IMG/M metagenome (GOLD analysis project Ga0078972, IMG submission 67568) | Hot spring thermophilic microbial communities from Obsidian Pool, Yellowstone National Park, USA - OP-RAMG-01 (SPADES assembly) (version 2) | ecosystem: Environmental > Aquatic > Thermal...
TTTATTGGCCATGACTTTTGATTTTTTAACCAAAGTAACATGGCTTTGCGTTACAATCCGTCGCCTTGGGGTGGCTCAATTTCTGCCGGAATGTCAGTTGATCTTCCCTTTCTCCCCTCGCTCTTTTATCCCAAAATTAGTGGCTCAATTTCATCCGGAATTCCTGGCTCAGTTTGTCCCGGAATTGGTGGCTCAATTTGATCCGGAATAATCACTTTTCTAGAACTGGTAAAATTTGTATCTTTGTGTAGTTCCAATTCTAAAACACTGTTTAATTTATTCACGAGTTTTTTACCGCGAAGTTGATTGTACTCTGTTTGCCTTATGTTTAATGAAGACGGACTGAATTTATAAACATTTTATGTTAAAAGGATTTTCACTTTGGTAGAACATGAAAATTAATTTCATTATGAGAATTATAATGATATTTTTAATCTTATTAAGTTCCAATTTGGCAATAAGTACACTGAATGCGTCAGATTTATTAACCCCTGAAAAGCTATGTTTTAAGCATATTACTTCTATCGAGGGTCTATCCAATAATACTGTATATAGTATTACACAAGATGAGGATGGTTTTATTTGGATAGCCACACGTGAAGGTTTAAATAAATTTGACGGATATTCGATAACAACATATTATAGAAACGGAACATACAGTATACCTGGTAATTTTGTTGTTGAATTACTTTCAACATCTTCCGGCAGATTGTTTGTTGGAACACAAACTGGAGTTGCAATATATAACAAAAAGACAGACTCTTTTTCTACTTTGTTGTATGAAGGAGGATCACTTGGTAATGTTCGAAGAATATTTGAATTATCTGATGGTCAGGTATTAATTGCCACTAATCTTGGTTTGTTTTGTATCCAGAAAAATCTGGAAATTGTTAAAATTAGTAATCTTGATTTCAGGGATATTTGTGAATATAAAACTGGTCTGATTTGGACTTTATTTCAGGATGAAATTTTGTTAATGAATCCTGAGGGTGAAATTATTCGAAGATATAATAATAAAAATATTCATTCAGTTAAATTTGATATGTCATCTTCAAATATTGAGTGTATTTACAAAGATTCCCGTGGTATTATATGGTTGGGCACAAAGAGAGATGGTATAGGGTATTATAATGAGAAAGATGACAAATTCATTTGCCTTAATTTTCAAAAAGGTGTGAATCCGGTAGAAGATAATTTTATTCGGGTAATTAATGAAGATGTTCTAGGTAGGTTATGGATTGGAACGGAATCAGGTCTTTATATTTATGATATGGAATCAGAAAAGTTTAACTTTTATGGACAGAAATATAATCCTTCTGAAGAGGGATTAAATGATAAGGCCATATATTCTATTTTTCGTTCCAATGATAGCATAATGTGGATAGGTACTTATTTTGGAGGGGTTAGTTATACAGATCTTTTTAACAAAGGTTTTAACAGGATTTATGCTGATGGCGGACGAACTGGGTTAAGCGGAAATGCTGTAAGTGAAATAATTGAGACATCAGATAAGAAAATATGGATAGGTACAGAGGATGGAGGAATTAACGTCTTAGATCCTCATGAAGGAACTTTCAAATATTTCAAGCATATTAATGGTAACCCTTATTCGTTAAGCTCAAATAATGTTCATACTTTAAAAGAGGACAGGAATGGAAATATTTGGATTGGAACTTTCCTTGGAGGATTAAATAAGTATGATGCAAGAACTAAAACTTTTAAAACTGTAAAACTTATTCCTTCAGTTGAAGAAATGTATCATGATGTATATGCAAAGTCTATTTTTTCTGTTTTTATAGATTCCAAAGACAGAATTTGGGTTGGTTCTATCGGAGGTCTTTTTATGAGAGAAAATAAGAATGAGGATTTCAGAATTTGGAACCCAATGTTTTTTAAGAATGTATTTGTTTATGATATTAAGGAAGATCGCTATCATAATATCTGGATATGCAGTTATGAAAATGGTATTTATAGGATTGATACGGCAATGAATATTTATCATTATAAGGCGGGATCAAATCACAATTTATTAAGCAACCGGTTTATCTTTTGCTATACAGATACCAGCGATGTAATATGGTTTGGGACAATGGAAGGAGGATTAGTGAAATATAACATTAGTAGGAATGAATTTAAATCTTATACTGAAACGGATGGCCTCCCAAATAGTACTGTTTATGCAATAGCAAAGGACAGAAATAATAATTTGTGGCTTTCTACAAATAAAGGTTTATCAATGTTTGAACCTGTTTCTGAAACGTTTGTTAATTATTCTATAAATGACGGACTTGTCGGAAATCAGTTTAATTTTAAATCAGGAGTCATGGTGTCAAATGGCATAATGTATTTCGGTGCAGTAAATGGTCTTACATACTTTGATCCCCAACACCTGCAAAAAGATAATCAAATTCTACAAATACATTTTACTGGTTTAAGAATTTCAAATAATGCTGTTCAAATTGGTAAAGGAGGTATTCTTTCCTCACATATTGATTTCCAGGATGAAATTTTGCTGAAATACAAACATAAGGTTTTCACAATAGATTTTATTGCATTGAATTATAGAGCGCCAAAAAATATAGTTTATGCATATTTTCTTGAAGGACTTGAAAAAGATTGGAATTACATAGGGAATTATCACAGCGCGACATATACAAATCTATCACCTGGGAAATATGTTTTACATGTTCGCGCTTCCAATGACGGTCGTTTCTGGCCAGAAAATGAAAGAACGATCAAGATAAAAATAGATCCACCTTTTTGGATGGCCACATGGGCATATATTTTATATGGTGTTTTAATTATACTAATTGTCTTTCTGATATTCCGTTTTTATCATATGAGGCAAAAAGAAAAGCTAAACATTAAGCTTGCTAATATGGAGAAGCAAAAGAATGAGGTTATTAATAGAAATCGTTTGAATTTCTTCACTTATATTAGTCATGAATTCAAAACACCCCTTACACTAATTATAGCTACTCTGGAAGAAATCATGGATTATGAAGATATGGTACCTAAATTTAAAGGATATGGCACATTGATAAAAAAGAATGCCATGAGATTACTTTTGTTAATAAACCAATTAATGGACTTCAGAAAAATTGAATCTGATCATGCGTCTATAAAATATAATAAGGGTGAAATTGTTGGTTTCATCAAATCAATTTTTAGGTCATTCGAACCGCTCATGAAAAAGCGACAAATAAAAAATAAATTTATTTCCAATTCTGATTCGCATGTTGTTTACTTTGATGAAGAAAAACTGGAAAAAATTTTAGCTAATATTATAGGCAATTCTTGTAAATATTGCAAAGATTCTGGTACAATTACAGTTGATATAAAAATCTTTGAAACTACTCATCTGGCTGACCCTTTTCCTGAAGAAAATAAAAGAGGGACAATAATTATTAGCATAATTGATGATGGTCCTGGTTTTCCTATTGAAAAATTGAAATCTATCTTTGAACCATTTGAGTTAAACGATTCTTCAGATGTACGGAGCAGCGGAATTGGTCTTGCACTTGCAAATAATCTGGTTAAATGTCTTGGCGGTAAAATGGATATTTCTAACAATGATAAAGGAGGCGCTTCAGTAACAATTCAGTTGCCTTTAGTGTATAACCCCTCTCCGGAACAAATAAAAGATGAGAAGTTTATTGATCAAAATGTTCGGTTTAATTATGAAAGTGCATCAATTTATGTTGATTCACAAACTTCTGAATTATTCGACTACAACGAGAATGGACCTGGAAAGAAATATATGATGATGGTCGTCGAAGATAATAAAGAGTTGGCCTCATTTATCGCTCATCATTTTTCTGTTATTTTTAAAGTAAAAGTGGCATATGATGGTGAAGATGCGTTTGAAAAGATAAAAAAAGTACACCCTGATATAGTTATAAGTGATATTATGATGCCACGTATAGATGGATTCACATTATGCAGCTTGATTAAGGAATCAATTGAAACAAGTCATATTCCTGTCATTTTATTAACAGCAAAAGTTGGTGATGAATTCAGGATAGATGGATTTTACAAAGGTGCAGATGCATATATAGAGAAGCCATTCAATCTAAAAGAACTCGATCTGATTGTTAGGAATATTCTTAGATCAAAGGAAAAACTTAGGAAACATTTTGCAACTTTTGATTCATTAAGGGTAAAAGGGGGGGAACTGAGTAATAAAGATCAAGTTTTTATTAAAAAGCTTACTGAAACGGTTTACAAGTATCTTGATGATGGCAATCTTGGTGTAGAAACGCTTTGTAAGGAGGTTAATGTTAGCAGAACTCTGCTACATGTGAAATTGAAGAAAATCGCAGGGTTAAGCTCAACCGAATTTATAAATAATATCAGATTGAATGAGGCAAAAAGGATGCTCCAGGAAGGAAACTTTACTATTTCCGAAATAGCTTACAAAGTCGGATATAACGATCCGGCATATTTTAGTAAATCTTTCAAAAAGCTTTTCGGGAAAGCACCCTCTGAGATTCGCGATATCCCAACTTAATTGGAGGAAATAATTTTAATAGTTTGAAAAAATATGTATGTTTATTATAAATTAAAAAAACTATAATTTTTTTTATTTCTGAAAATTCATATATTTATTTTTGTAAATTTAACTAATCAATGAATTATCCCTGAAGGCTTTTTATGTGGATAAAGAAGGGAAAGGGGTTTTCCAAAAAGTGGGAATCCGTTATTGTCCCAGGTGAATATTTGAGCCCTCATGCTTCTACCAGCACATTCATTACTTGAATAACGTTTTGCATGATAGATGATCCAGTCTTCTTTGCCGTCAGGCGATTTGGTAAAACAATTATGGCCTGGACCATAAACATTGCTATCGGGGCACTGTTCAAAAACCTGGTGGTCGCTTCTTGTCCAAGATTTGGGGTCCATTAAATCCGAATTTGTTTTGGCAGAAAAAAGCCCCAGACCGTAGTTGTCATCCCAACATGCGCCTGCCGAATAAACAATAAAAATGAGATCCTTTGGGCCTAACAGGAATTGCGGTCCTTCCATAATTGCTCTCGGAGGTGTTTTTTCCCAGTCGTAGATTGGTAACCCAATATTTACTTCATTTTCAAGAGTTGTAGGAGAACTCATTATAGCAATCGATATGCCACTCTTATTTCCAATGTAAGGGGAATATGCGAAATATCTTACTCCATTGTATTCAAAGACCGTTCCATCAATTCCTGGATATTTGGTATGTACTTGACCTATATCTACCCATGTGTTTTCAAATGGATTATTTGCAGAGTTTTTTAAAACATGGATACGCCTGTACATGTCAAAAGGTTTGCTTTTATCTGTAGCACTGTAATAAATATACCAAGTATTATCGAAATAATGAATTTCAGGTGCCCAAATACAGCAAGAATTTGATCCACTGTCAGGTGGGACCCATATTACTTTGGTCTCAGCAGAATCAAGGTCCGTGAATGATTTTGACTTCCACAGTTGAAGCAGGTCACCACGTGTAACCATAATGTAATAATAATTATCTGAATGAAGGTATACAAATGGGTCTGGTCCATCCTCAAGTATAGGGTTCGAGAAATACTCGAGAATTTTATTTTCCGTTTTGTCATCAGGGTTCTTACAGGCTGAAAATAATGAAAAAGAAATTAGTAAAACAATACTTATGTTTTTCATGGTGAAATTCATGATACTTCCTCTATTAATGATTTACCTGTATATTATTCAGCGATTCCAAAGTGCTTAACCAGCTTGTCATATTCCTCTTTCGAAATTTTGATCATACATCCATGTCGTACAGATGGAGGCAGAGAATATTTATCCCATGTTTCAAAGAATGTATATCCTGAAACCTGAAACCATGGTCCCTCAAGGTGTCTTGCAACCGAAAGCCCGTAAGATATGCCCGGATATTGTTCGTAATAAAGATACCAGACCTTATTATCCGGCGAGGGTATGAGCATAGGGGCTTCCCTGAAATTAGGGCTGACAGGTGCAGAAGGGTAGGAATAAGGTCCGAGCAGGTCGTTTGAGCTTGATATTCTTATTGTTTTTCCTGTAACCCATTCAAGAGAAGGATACCGTTCATCTTTTATGATAGCGTAATATGTATCATTGATTTTTCTGATAACTACATCTATTGTTGCCATATCCCAATCGAACAAGCGATGGGGCGCTTCAGGGAAACTCTTCAGATCTTTAGATAAAACATAAAGAGTTCTCTGACTTGCCCAATATTTTTCAGGATCTTGGGACGTGCCAATTTCATGAGGTGTATGCCAGGTTAGCAAATACTGTTTGCTTGATTCATCGTAAAAAAGTTTTGGCGCACCGATTCTGGGTAAGGCAGCTGAATATCCTGGAATGTTCTTAAGATCAGGAGTGTAGTCAGAATAATGTTTCCATTCAATGAGATCTTCTGAAATCCAAAAGTTAATATCCGGTGCTGCATCATTTCTATTCCCAACAAGATAATATTTATCATCATGCCCTTTGCAAATATCTGGGTGTCCTTTATAATCAGGGAATACCCTTTGTCCATGGTTTAATTCTTTCCAATGAAGTCCATCCAAACTCACAGCATAATAAAGCCTTCCATAATCCTGATGAAGCATATGGGCAAATAGATATGCTTCATTAATCGGATTACCATTTTTAACCTGCCCTGGTGGGTCAGGTTGCTGGCAAACTGCATTAATAACCAAAGCTGACAATAGGCTGATAAAAGCTATTGGTTTAAGTTGTTTTTGCATTGTGTTTGGCGAATTATTAAAGCATGATCTCTTCTATAATTTACCTGAGAGGGTTTTTATAAGTTTAATCTCAGATGAATCATAAGGAGATCCATTCTGTCTGAAAATATCATGAAACCAAATTTTAGGCACAGATCCATCTGGCATGGGGGTATCCCAGGCATAGATTGTATTGGTTTTACCTGCAACAAGACCCCAGTTAATAGCACCGACTTTCTCTTTCTTGAGCATTGGAAGAATGTTGTCAAACCTGCTTCCGCGTGTACGTGCCATATATTCTGTACATATTATTGGCCGGTTGTATTTTTTTAATTTTTTAATCATAGAAAAATGATGAGGTGTGTCTTCATAATTGTGATAAGTTATAATATCAGAGTTTTCAAGCTGAAAGTTATTCAGATCCGTCAAATTATTATTCCAAATGGCAGCCGAAACAGGTTGAGAAGGTGATACCTCTCTTGCCCAGCGAAACACATTCTCAAGTAGGTTCATGCTTTTATTTAATAAACCATTGTTACCGGGTTCGTTATAAAGATCCCAAAGTACTATTCGATTGTCTTTTGAGAAGGTGTTCAAAATATCTTTCACATATACTTCAAGAGTATCAATCAGTTTTGGATCCTGAAAAATAAGATTACCAGGGTCTCTAATCCAGCCTGAATTATGTATCCCTGGTTTTGGATCTGGTTGTTTCCCTTTATGATATTCTTCATTCCAGCAATCATCAAAAAAAACAAAAATAGTTTTAATTCCATGCCGATTGGCAATGCTTAGGTATTTATCCATTCTTGACTTAAATCCTTCCTTATCGATTTGCCAGGCTAAATGGTGTAAATACACCCGCATACAATTAAATCCGATATTTTCGGCCCAGCCAAGCTCCCTGTCAATAGTTTCAGGATCAAAAGTTTCTGCCTGCCATGTTTCAAGTTGGTTAATTGAAGTGCTTGGTATGAAATTGGCTCCTATGAGCCATGGAGTGTTTTTGCCCCACTTCTGAGCTTTTTCAACAGACCATCTTGAATTGGATCCCTGATCAGCCTTTCCTATATTTTTGTTCAATGAGTTGCATCCAAACGCATACAACAAAAGTGCAATCAAGCTCAATGTAAAATAATGATTTTTCGACATATTATATAGTATTAGTTTGATTGTATTAGTTTGATTCTAATTCAATATAATTTTTTTTGTAGTAATTCCATACTGATCTTGAACACTCACGATATATATGCCGGGCGTAAAGTCCGTGAGTGGAAATGTTACTTTTTCCTTGTATGTTCTGAAAGATAACAGAGTAGTTCCTTTCATATCAATTATCCGTATTTCGCGTTTTGTTTCATTTTTAAAACTCAATGTAACAAATTTGGAAACAGGATTAGGATAAATAGAAAAGAAAGATGAATTATCGGTTATAGTTTTGTCATTATTAATTAGGAGATTTGAGGTAATATGAAAATTATCAAATTTAACACCGGTATTGAATGACCTAAGGCCTGCCATTCCGTTTATCCAAGGGTTCGGATCAATATAATCAATTACTGAATTATCCATATCATCAACATATATTCTTATGCGATCTTCATAAATGACAATGCGTAAATGGTACCATGTATTTAATGAGAAGTTCTTTGAATATGTGCAAAGCGACTTCCAGCCGTAATTGTGTTTGCCTAGTACGAGGGAATTGGTATTAAAACCAACATAATAACCCTGGATAAAATCAGTTCCCATGGCAGGGTCGTTTCCAGCACCTCCCATTGCAGGATTATTCACTCTAAAGATTAATCCGGCATTCATATTCCTGGTAAATAGAATATCTGCTTCAACGGTATAATCTCTCCATGCCTCACTTCCATAGGTTCTTTTACCATAACCATCAATAAAAGCACATTTATCAATAATTTCCCAGTTACCGTCGAAATATTTCCAGCCTGTTCCAAAAGAGCCGTCAAAAGAGACCAGCATATCAAAGGCTTTATTATAAGCTGTAACGAATTCAAGAGAATATAATTCGAAAATGCCTGATATTGCTTCTATCTTCAAAGTGTGAAATCCAGCTTTTAACTTATCATCCTTTATGACATATGATTTAAAGTTGCTATTACTACCGGTTGAGGGGAGCTCAGCTTCGCCTATGATATTCGTGCTATCAAGAAGGAACCTAACCCTGGAACCAAAGGTTTCGGTTGCATAAATCAGCTCAACATTGTATAATGTATCACGTTCAACATTAATGTTATATTGAAACCAGTCTCCGGTTTCTATCGACGAAAGGCAATAACCTCCCATTGAAGTTGCTGATATTTTCACCTCATCTGTTCTTAGGATTTTTCCCGCTTCTGAAGGTGTTATTTTTTTGTGAAATCCTTTTCCTTCGCCACCGGAATTATACAATACAGCAGGGAATTTGCCAGGCACTGGTTTGTAAATATCGAATGTGCCTGACCCCATTACGTAATTACTAAATGCAATATAACCAAAATCCCCTTGACATAAATTGGTTACATATCCGATTCTACCGGCCTCAAGATCGTTATTTGTAGTGTATTTTAAAAGATTATCGAAAAAAAATCTATACAGATTATTGAATTTTTCAATTCTTATATTATGCCATTTAGAATAATCCATTCCATTTGGCATTGTTATAACTGCAGGTGTGCTCCATAAATTATTTTTTTTGAAATTTATTTCACAGGTATTGGTCAGACTATTTATGGTAATCGTTCCATAATTAAAAATATCCAAATATGAAAAGATGGCCCCAATTTTAGAGGTTTCATTTTCTCTTTTAGTTTCCCTGAAGTTAAATTCTGCGGTAAAGTTGCCTTTTGCAACCTTGTCAAATATTGCGATAAAATAGTTTTCTCCGTTAGCAATTATTGTATCCTGCGATAGAAAAGCGGCGTTATTAATTTTCCAAAGACCGCCTAAAGGAAATATCCAGTTTGTCCCTGGTTCAGCCCGATCGAAATAGTCATAAGCATCGGGCATTTTAGGATTTTCCTGGACGAAATCTGTTGGTCCAAGTAATACCATTTTGTCTCCATTCCAGGCAATTCGATCAAAATTGAGGCGACGAAATGGTCCAATTTCGGAGATCAGATTATGATATGTGATGTAGTAGCTATCAAGATCTGGTCCAACAAAAATGCTTCCATGCCCCAGTCCGACGTGATTGCCCAATGCGTCGAGAAGGAAGGGATTCTGATCTGAAGCAGGAGTGAATGTTGAAAGTGGGCCCTGAGAGGTAGTTGCATAATCAATTCGATACCCTTTGCTGAGCACATGATTACCTGTATAAATAAGGTAATATTTACCGTTTCTTTTAAACATGCATGGGCCTTCGGTCCATGTTTGGTTCATCTGAGCATGCAAGTTAATATCTGCTCCGATTGACGCAGGACCTGACATTGCACAGCCAAGAATTCCCTCAGAAGAAGCATGCAGGAAAGTCCATTGGGCATCATCATCAATAAATATAGAACCATCAATGGTTTTACCCAGATTGTTGGAAATAATTTCAAACGGCCCGGTTGGTTTCTGACTTGCCAAAACATAATGTCCATTCCCTGCCGGAGAAGTGTACATATAAAATGTGCCATTCCAATAAATTACTTCCGGGGCATAGGCTCCTTTTGTTATAGGGTCAGTAGTACATAATCCTTCATAATGCCAGTCTATTAGGTTCCTGGAGCTCCAGCATTTGACTCCAATTTCACCGTCTTTTGTACTGCAATAAAGGTAATATACGCCTCTGTTTTTTAAAACATAAGGATCACCAATTGAATATCCGGGCCATTCGTTGTCTAGAAAATAAGGATTTTTAAAATCCTGCGAATAAATGGTATTACTTATTCCCAATAAGAGAATAATATGTAAGATTTTAGTTTTCAAGGCAATAACTTAAATTCTTTGAAATGTAAATTAAATAAGAAAAGAAAGGGTATAAAAATTACACCCTTTCTTAAACTGTTTAAATTATTTGATCAAAACTTTGGTTACATAATTAACATTTGAACCTTGCACTTTAACAATATAGATCCCATTTTTGAATGAAATTTTATTGATTTCGGGTACAGATTTTTGAGCGACTAATGCACCGGTTAAGTTGTAAACGGAAACATACTCATCGTTATAAGATTTGTTCATCTTTACATTTATCTTGTTGTTTGAGGCATAAACAAGAGGAGCTTCGGAGGTTACTTTATTATTACGGACTCCGACAGTAATTTTGGTTGCATTATACAAAGCTACAGCTTCTTCTTTTGTCAGGGCTTTATTGTAAACACGGAGGTCACTTAGAGCGCCTTTCCAAAGAGGATCGGGCCAAAAGCTTTTCCCAAGGGCGTTTTGAGTATCTTGAATAGTACCAAAAGCGCGTGTAAAACCTCCTTCAGCAAAGATCTGTTCTCCATTGTGATAAAGGATAATTGAATCCGGTTTAAGAACGACTATAGATGAATACCATGTATTTAGCTGAATATCAACAATATCCTTTGGAAAGTCAATATCATACCAGATGTCGCCGGGGTTGGAAAGAGTGAACCGGTACATGTTATTGTTACCACTAACCGGAATAACCATCATAACATCTTTAGGTTCGGTCTGATCACCGTTCCCAAAAGAGTAAATACGGGCCCAGACTCTGCTTTCATCCATCCGAAACCAGCAGGAGATTGTAATTTCAGTAAGTCCGTTAACAAAAGATGGCAGGTTGGCATACGCAACGTCACCATCGAAATATGCAACCGGACCACGGATAGCATCGTTAACAAAAGTAACCCCGTGATTTGTCCCATCAAGACCTCCCACGATGTCATTCAGGTTTTCTTTCAGTGGCCAGTGATGATCCTGTGCGAACAAGATTTGTCCGCAAAACAGAGCCATACTTGCGAAAAGGAATAGAATTTTTTTCATAATGCTTAAGATTTAAGTTAGACAAAAGTTAATTATAGGGCTTTTCTTATCATTCATTTTTTGCTTAATAATGAGGGTTCTGATGTAGGTTGGGATTGTTGTCTACTTCGAATTGTGGCAGTGGCAATATATGGTGTTTTCCCAGCTCAAAATTATTGAAGTCCGGATCACGGCTTTTAAGTTCATCAATCCCTTCTTGGGTTTCAAGCAAGCCCCAGCGTCTAAGGTCAATCCATCTGACAGATTCAAGACAGAGTTCAAGCGCTCTTTCCATCTGTAATCTTTTTAGAAATGCATCTTTTGAATTAACACTTGCTGCTATTTCGGGTATTGTACTTAAAGCCATAGGAGGAAGGTTCGTACTGGGTCTTGTTCTTACCATATCCACATAAGTAACTGCGCCAGCAACATCACCTAGCTGTGCCAGGCATTCTGCATAGCATAGCAGCACGTCTGCATACCGGATCACCCTGTAGTTAATAGGTGAGTAATAATCAGTCTTTGCTTTGAAATAATCATCACCATATTTCCTAAAAAATACATTTTTAAACCAGGTAGCTTTCCATTTGGTGATAGTGCCGGCAAATAGCCTTTCATTAGGAAAATCCTTAAAAATATCAGGATAAATAATACTAACCCTGAGCCTGTCATCAATTGTTGTTCCGTTAACATGGTTGTCGACAGTTGGTTCTTTTTTATATTCATCCACAAGCCATGACCTGGGCTGACCATCACACCAGCCAATTCCTGCTGGTGCAAAGAATTGGGATCTGGTATTCCCCAATGCCATATTAGGTACATCATCGTCTATATCAGAGCCATTATTTCGGTCCATTTCGGTTTGGTTAACATCAGTAAATTGTATTTCAAAAACAGATTCCATGTTATTTTCATAGTAGTGGGTAAAATTATCGAAGTAGTTGTCCATTAAACCATAATAACCTTTCCCATCACCTTCAACAAGCCAGTAAAACGCATCTTTTGCATCTTGCCAGCGATGCAATTGCATATAGACTTTCCCTAAAAGTGCATAAGCAGCGCCTTTGGTAATTCTTCCCTTATCAACACCGGTCCATGCCTCTGGAAGATCAATAATTGCAGATTTCAGGTCGTTAATAATGATATCATAAATTTCATTCGGGCCTCCGACTGGGTATTTGTCACCCGCATTGGATGGTTCAAGTACTATAGGCAGATTTTCAAAAAGTATCTCAAGATTGAAGTAATCGAATGCCCTTATGAATTTCGCCTGTGCTACAATTTGTTTTAAAAGGGTTTCCTCAGATGCGTTCTTGGGTATTATTTTCGGCACATACGCAATAACCTGGTTTGCTTCAAAAATCTGTTTATAATGTCCTTTGAAAATGGTCCAACCACCCTGAATAAAATTATAATTAACATATTTAAACTGTGTCCAATCTTTAAGTTCATTCCATGGACTATTACTGTATGCTTCATCAGAAGTAAGGTCGTATCGGAAATAAATCCATCTTCCCCAGTTTCCAACTCTTGTAAACTGGCTGTATGCTGCAGTCAGTCCTTTCTGTGCATCTGTTACATCATTCCAGAATGATTTCTGAGTAGGAACATTAGGGTTGTCAACATCCAGGATGTTTTCATTGCAAGCTGTAATACTTGCTAAAATTATTGCTGATAGGATAATTTTCTTTATCATGGCATTTAATTTTATTTAAAAACTTGCAGTTACTGAAAACAAATAGATTCTTGGTGTTGGATATGAGTTGCCATCAACTCCGAATTCAAGAATATATCCGTTATTGAATTCAGGATCCAATCCCGTATATTTTGTAAAAGTGAATGGATTCTGAGCTGTAAATGCAATTCTAAAGTTATTGATGTATTTTTTAATAGGTTCAAAATTCAGAGTGTAGCCTAATGTGATTTGTCGAATTTTGAAAAAGGATCCATCTTCAATCCACCGATCAATATTACCCATTGAGTTTCTTTCATCGCCGTATATAGGCCTTGGAAAGCTGGTATTTGTATTATCCGGGGTCCAGGGGTTTATGCCTTTTCTATAATTTGAGTTATCATTAAAACGTTCGGTTAACGAACGGGTTCCATTGTAAACTTTTTGTCCGAATGCTCCATAACCTTGCAATGAAAAATCGATATTTTTATAAAAAAGGTCAAAAGTCAGACCTGTTTCCAGGTTAGGCCAAGGACTGCCAACAATTTGTCTATCACCTGCTGCGGATATTAATCCATTATCATCATAATCAACATAACGAAGGTCGCCAGGTTTAGCTGCGGGTTGGATAACCTTACCCTCGGAATTCACATGGTCAAGTACTTCCTGGTCTGTTTGAAAAAGGCCATTACTTTTTATAAGGTAGAACATTGCCATAGGTTGTCCTACCTTAGTAAGACATAAACCGGTGACGATTCTTTTATCACCATATGGAAGGTCTAGTACTTCATTTTTAATTGTGGTGATATTCGCAGAAATAGCATAATTAAAATCACCTTTAGTTTCCTTCCATGTAATATCTATTTCAAATCCTGTATTTTTAAGACTTCCTGCATTGACCCATGGATTTCCTCCGTCATTTCCGGTGGCCAGAAGTATAGGATATTCAACAAGAACATCCTTAGTAATTGATATATAATAATCTGCAGAGACTTGCAGTTTATTTTTTAGAAATCCAAAATCAGCTCCGAAGTTGGTTTGTTGTTTAGTTTCCCAACGCAGATCAGCGTTAACGAGCTCTCTTTGTGTAGCCCCACTTAATACGGTTTCATACTGACCTGTTCCAAAGACTGCGAGAGGGAAAGTTGTAAGACTCGGTATATAATCATAAATTCCTGAATGCTGACCCCAGTTCTGGAATGCACTGTTTCCAAGTTCTCCATAACTTGCTCTTATTTTCAGATTGTTTATCCAAGGCACTTTAAAAAATGGTTCATCGCTCATCCTCCAGCCTGCCGAAACAGAGGGGAAATATCCCACACGGTATTTGGGCCCGAACTGTGAAGTAGCATCTCTTCTCAATGTTCCACTAAAAAGATATTTTCCGGCAAAGTCATACTGCAATCTTCCAAAATAAGATATGCGGTAGATTTCAGCTCTGAATCCGCCTACAATGGGATTGGCACTACCTGCATTTAACACATCAAGGTAGTGTCCACCTGTTACAAATATTTCATGGTTTAAACCTGAAATTTGCTCATAACCTTCATGTTGATAACTGGAACCTAATACTGCATTTACACTATGCTTACCGAAACTTTTGTTAAAAGTTATCAGATTATCAAATAATAGAGATTGGTACCTAGCTTTATTTTCATAAACATGAGATGGTTCATAAGGCAAATTAAGTGTAAAGTTACCAACTTTTCTCAGCTCTTTAAAAGCATCGAAACTTGTTTCATATCCCGCGGTAACTTTATAGGTTAGAAACTTAAATATATGTGCTTCGGTATATAGATTTCCTCTGAGACGCGTGTTTTCTGATTTTTTATTAACAAGATTTTGTATTGCGATTGGGTTTGTTCCGAAAGTTCTTGCCCTTGCTTCATCTCCGTAACCAAAACCGCCTGGATTATCAGGGTTATAAATCGGAATATCAGGGGTCATCCTCATAATATCAGTGATAGGATTGCCACCGCTATAAGGTATTACGGCAGTGTTACTTATTGCTATATTTTCACCAAAAACAAAAGCACCTTTTTTTGCTTCTGTATTAACTCTAATACTATATCGATCAAGGTTTGTCCCTTTAAGGGTACCAGAGTTATTGAAATAGTTGGCGGAAACAAGATAATTGCTGTTCTCAGTTCCTCCAGAAATCCCTAAATTATAATCACTTGAAATTCCGATTTGTAGTGTTGCTTTTTCCCAGTCTGTATTGTTTTCAAAATGATTTTGTCGTGGTTTTCCGGCATTATCATAAGCCATATCGTTATAATAAAAGAATTCAGTTGTATCCATCAAGTTTAAGGAGGGTAATTTTTCAAATCCAATTTTGGAAGAGAAATCAACCTTAGTTGGACCGTATTGTCCTTTTTTTGTCGTGATAATGATTACTCCATTGGCCGCCCTGTTTCCATAAATTGCAGCTGCAGAGGCATCTTTAAGGATTTGAATTGATTCAATATCATTGACATTAAGATCCCTTAAACCGCCTGTAAACAAAAATCCATCAACAACATAAAGGGGATTATTATTGCTTATATTTCCAATACCTCTAATCTTAATATTTGGTTCGCTTCCGATATCCCCATTGGATCTGATTGTTACACCGGAGGCCATTCCCTGAATGGCTTCACCAATTGACAACGACTGAACATTTTTAAAATCATTGGTGTTTATTACGGCAACTGCTCCGGTCAGATCCTTTTTTTTAATGGTACCATAACCTATAACGACTACCTCTTCCATTAATGCTATATCCGGTTTAAGAACTACATCTATTGTAGTCTTGTCTTCTATCGGAATTTCCTGTGTCAGATACCCAACAAAGGAAAAGATAAGAATGGCATTCCTATCTGATACATTAATTTTATAATTCCCGTTTATGTCAGAAACGGTGCCGTTAAATGTGCCTTTTTCCAGTATATTAACCCCAGGCAAAGCTGCTCCACTCGATTCGGTAACTTTGCCAGAAATTTCAATTTTCTGGGCATAGGCAGATGCAACAAAAAATAATAATAATTGGATTAGTAGTAGTTTGTGTTTCATAGTTGTTAATATTAGCTTTTGAATTCACAAATGAATTTACAATGCAAAACATCCCAATTATTTGTAAATTTGTTCAGATTCCATGTAATTTTGTTCAATATTTGTATTTAGCTGAGAAATAGAGATAAAACTGCATTTGCCCTATTGCTGTTTTTTGCAGATATGTTTAACACAACGATTAACAAACCGGGCAAAATGCACTCATCTTAAAATTTATACAATATAAAAGTTAAGTAGAATCTTTTTTCTCCCCCCGTCAACTCTCAATGCTTCTGTTTATTGCGGATCAGGTAAATTCTGATGGTGGTTTGGTCGTTCTGGTATGCGAGGGTGATTTCGGCTTCGGGCAGAGCCCGGAAGAGGTTTTCGAGCTGTGTATAGATTTCTTTGTTATATCGATTGGCAACCAGGATGGCCGTGGGGTGGTTGCTGAGCAGTTCTCCGGCCAAATGGGGTTTGTCGGACCAGTCGAAGAACTGTCCTTCATATTCTTTGAAAAGGTAGGTATTCGGGTAGATTTTACTGAGGGTAGGGCCAAAAACCTTGCTTCCGGCCGGAGTCATCAGCATACCGAAGAATAGTCCGTATTCAGGGCAGATGCTCCAGTTGTCGGAGCTCAGGAGAAGAGCGTCCGGCGCAGGAAGCTGACGGAGATACCGGATGCTTTCCAGCTTGGCTTCATAGGTTTTCTTTTTCAGGGGCAGGTACATTCTGTGCTGACGGAACGTTTGCGGATGAATGGCAAGGAGGTAAACAATGAGCGCATACAGGAGGTATTCAACCCGCCGGAACCTTTCGGGGATCATGCGGATGAACATCTGAATGCACACAAAGAGAAGCGGGACAACCATCAGGAGTTCAGGGATTAGGTACCGTTCGGAATAGTGTTTGGCAATGATGAGGATTCCCAGTATTTCGGCAACAAGCAGTCCGGTGAGGAGGGAAGGAAGGGGGCTGCCTTTCATTTTCTTCCGCAGGGGAGGCAGGTAGCTTGCCAGAAGAAGCAGTGTGCCGGCAAGAATTGCTGAAAACAGGAATTTCTTCTCGTGCGCCATGGTGCTGAGATGGGAAAGGAACTGGCCGAGGTCGAGCACGTTGGTTTCTCCGGTGCCGTAAACACCGCTGTGCAGTAACAGTGCCTTGATCCACCGGTAAAAGGCGCGGGTTTTAATGAAGAGGGGAAAGGTGAAGAGGTAGAAGAATCCGGGGGCAAGAAGGGCATAGCTGGCTCTTTCCTTCCAGTTACGAAGCAGGAAGAGGGGAAGGAGCAGAAACGAAACAAAATTGAATTTCATTGACAAACCCAGGCCGGCCATTATGGCGTACAGCCATACCCTGCGGGCGGCCAGACCGTGTGAAGGAAGCCGGTGAAGTGCATCGAGCCAGAGGTAGGCAAAGAACAGGGCAAAAAAAGGAATAAAGAGGGGTTCAATCATGGCCCGTTCGAGGGTAGAAAAGACCTGTTCGGCCACAAAGGGGGCAAACTGAAGGAAGAGGGCGGCCGGGAGGTTGCCGGTGCGGCGGTATACGATATATCCTGCCAGGAAGACGCCGGCGGCAACCAGCAGAATGATGCAAATGCTGATGATGTGGAGGTAGAGATCGGGGTGCTGCAGAACGTCATCGGGGAAGGATGTTCCGGGCCGGAAAAGGTGGGTGATGCGCGCAATAAGGCCTTCCAGCACCTGAAGGGGGGTTCCGGGCTGATCGGTGAACAGATCGAGGTGGCCCATGGTGAGGGCAAGACCGCTGAAAAGAAAAATGAATTCGGGATCGGTGGCAACGAGGGAGAAAGGCCCGCCGGCAGAGCGAAGCTGAAAGCCAAGGTATATCAGCGAGAGGGGGATGAGGAGGAGAAGGGCCGCCGGAAGTTTTCGGAAGAAGGAAGAGAAACAGGCCCGGGTATTTTGAATCAGCATGTTGTTTTGCAATGGAATGTTAATTCAACGCTCTGAAAAATGGGAGGTTCAATGGTATGTAAATAAGCACCAGGGTATTGTGTGGCGTTGGAAGGCGACTGCTGTTACGGTGTTGAAACCTCCCACACAAATCTACATTAAAAAATCAATCCTGAAGAATGGAATGCTGAGGTTGGAAGGGTAAAGGTTCCAGGGTTACAATATTCCAGAGTTCCAGGGTTCCAGAGTTCCAGGGTTACAATGTTCCAATGTTCCAGCGTTCCAAAGTTCCAGAGTTTCAGGGGTTCAGGTTTTAGGTTCGATTTGTGATTTTGAAGATATTAATGCCTTATATTGTAGATTTGTGTGATAGCGTAGAGCGTAAAGCGTAGAGCGTAAAGAGGGGGATTGGGTTTAGAGTTCCAAGGATTTCCGATTTCCGATAACGAAATTTCCGATTTCCCATTTCCCATTTCCAATTAATGTGTTTGAGTTTTCATAGCGTGATCTCGTACAGGAAATTGGAAATTGGAAATAGGAAATTTTCAGGGATTTTTGATTTTCCACTAATGAGGTTCCAGAGTTCCAAGGTTCCAATGTTCCAGGGTTTCAAAGTTCCAGGGTTCCAGCGTTTCGGGTGTTTAAGGTCAATTTGTGAGTTGTGATTTGAGATTTTTAAGTGCAGGATAAACAATAGTGTAAAGCGTATAGCCCTGAGCGAATGGCAGGCGGCGAACCGCCCGCCTCACATTACTTCAGTCCTCGTTTTTCGAGCAGGGGTTCAATGGAAGGTTCTTTGCCACGGAAGGCACGGTACATATCCATTGCCTCGTACATACCCCCGCGGGAGAGGATGTGGTCACGGAACGCCTGGGCTGTTTGCTGGTCGAAGATATTCCCTTTTTCCTTGAAGGCAGCAAACGCATCGCAGTCGAGTACTTCGGCCCAGATATAACTGTAATAGCCTGCAG
>Ga0078972_1009455_pt1 | contig 19224 bp, 16 predicted proteins | sample YelNatPaOPGAMG01_FD_67568 | JGI IMG/M metagenome (GOLD analysis project Ga0078972, IMG submission 67568) | Hot spring thermophilic microbial communities from Obsidian Pool, Yellowstone National Park, USA - OP-RAMG-01 (SPADES assembly) (version 2) | ecosystem: Environmental > Aquatic > Thermal...
CTATTTAAAGCTCTAGTAAATCCCTCAAGCTGCCTGTAGGGCATAGAGAATAGATAACGTACAATAGCGAGGAACATAATATAGCTTTCAGTAAGCTTAAATGGTCTCCCAACCTTACCATTATTCAATATGTTAAGCTCAAGACCATAGCCTTCAAGAAAGTCTAGGCTGAGAAGAAGCTCACCACGCCTAATAAGCCCCTCATCAATATTCCTCCAATCCATAAGGGAAAAGAGAGTAAAACAGAAAAATTTAATTAAGCCACAAAGCTAAAATTATATTATTCTCATAACCTCTTCAGCTTTATTCTCAGCTATTCTATATTCATAAGGCCATTTTGTTTCATCTCTAGTTAAGTATCCTATATCAGTTAGTGTCTTTAATCTTCTTGTAGTATGCTCTCTCCCTTTTCCGATAGTTGAAGCTATCTTTGATGCTCCAAGTTTTCCTAACTCAGGCTTTTCAGTAAGTACCTTCAATATCAGTTTATCAGTCTTATTTAACTTGAATTCTTTCTTTTTAATGTCAACTTCCTTTTTATACCCTTTAATGGTATTTTTTAATATTTCTATTTCTTTATGTTCACTTTCAGCATCGATTGATGATCGGGCTCTAAATTCTGAAGTGATTTGTTCATAAATTTCTTCAATATGAGTTGCGATATATCGTATATCTGTTTTTATCCTGCTAATATCTGATTCTATGTATGAAATCTTATCGTCTACTATTCTTTGAGCTGATCGTATTCGTAAAATCTCATTAAATATTTGATTTATTAATTCAATAATATTCTCCTCTAATGTTCTTTTTTTCAGCACTGACAATATGCATCACTACAATTACTAGTGAGTTATAACTTATATATTTTGCTCCAACTCCTCTCTTAATCAAAATCACAATTTAGCTATATTTTTGAAATTTGTAATTTTGAAGTAAAAAAGAACAGCAATGATAAAACGTTTGATGATTATGGAACTCCTTATTAAGCTTTAAACTTAAGATTTATCAAAATCAAAATCACAAATCATTGATAAATTAAATATTAATTGAACAACTTCTCTACTAGCTGCTTTACATTATGTCTAAGCCTTGTTTCACTTTTTAAGCTGTATGATATTAAGTTTTACATAATAAGTCCTTTAAGTTTAAACAATTATTTCATGTCTAACTTTATTCTCCTAAATTATTAAGGGATATAATATGTCAAGTTGGCATACGTAGACCAATAGAGTTTAAGTCTTAATATGTGAATAAACATTATACTCTAGCTCGCATTATTTATTAACATTAGCAGTACTTTTAATAATAAAATTTCTAAATACTTTGTAATCATATTAGGTATTAGCTCTGTTTAAACTTATAAATTATGTTAGTTTGAATTCCTAAAGATTTTCATAAGTCTTTAAAGTAAATCGAAATAAACCATCAAAATCATAACGATTGCTAGAATACATGATTTTTATTAGAAAATAAAGGGACAGAATATGTAAAGTAAAATTATGTATCCTAATATAAAGTCACATTGTTAAAATAATTAGGATTTACATCCTAATTTAGCTTTCTCTCATAAATGTGATTATTTGTGATTATTTAAATATCATAACTATTAAATTTATAAATCATCTCCAATAATTTACTATACGGTGTCTTAATGAATAAGAATAGCTATAAAATTGAATGTCCAATTTGTCATAAGTCTATAGATGTCATCATGCTTCCTTACGATACTCCAAACTATGGTGAAATACTTATAATAATTATTTCTTGCTCATCATGTGGCTACAAAGACATCTCTATTACATCATCTAAGTCATCCAATCCAAAACGTATAGTCCTTAAAATTGAAAGTAGGGATGATCTTTTCATAAGAGTTATTAAGTCAGAAACATGTACTGTTAGTATTCCTGAGCTTAATGTTATTATTGAACCATGTCAAAAGAGCCAAATTATGGTTACAAATGTTGAAGGATTACTAAGCTGGATTAAAGACCTTACATTAAAAGCCGAGATAGTTCTAGAATCTGACGAGAGTAAACTAAAATGTCTAGAAATAGCTAAAAAAATAGATGATGCAATTAATGGCAAATATAACTTAACAATTATTCTTGAAGATACAAATGGGAATAGCGTATTTCTTTCTGATAAAGCTAAGGTTGAGAGTTATTAATTTACTATTTTACGGTATTTAATATTGCTTGATTTAGTAAGTAATTACGGGATAAAACACATTGCTAAATTAGAGATAAATGAGGTTTCTCTTGAAGATTATATTGTAGCCCTATTGACTATAAGTAATGAACTAAGTGGTATAAGCTTGCTTAATCTTTCTTATAAATTAAGATCCATAGTTAGGCATGATCTTAATACCTTAATCATATATTTAATTAAAATGCACTTTAAAGGTTTAATAAAAATTGATTTTAGTAGTAAATTTTGTAAAGTAAGTATAACACGGCTAGGTAAAGAGCGTTTTTTTGAAATAGCTAATTCATTAAATCTAGAATTAATCATATCTAGTATAAATAAGACTTTAAAATGGTAGTAGTGGTCTAGCCCATAAAATCATGACCAAGGTTATGAATCCTACAGCCATAAGAACAACATATTTAGGCTTAATTTTGATTCCATATGTCTCTTCTTCAAAAAACCTAATAAGCCCAGCCCCTGTTACTGGCATTGTTTCCTTTCTTTTTCTAGGTTCTTTTCTTTTTTTAACTCTAGACAAAACATCACCAAATATTAAAAACAATATAGTTAATAAATTTAATCTTAACGTAGACACTATTAATTTAAGTCCCAACTTTATAAACTTACTATATGTTACTCTTAACCTAATAATATTATTTAAAATATAAAGCCAAAAAATTAAAAAGTTACAATGGTATTAAGTATCTGATATCATCTAAATTGGTGTTGTTATTGAACCCGATAGACTACTATAATAAAGTATTTGAATTAATTATTGGGCATCACAATTGGATGTCTAAAACTATAAATCTTATTGCAAGTGAAAATGTAGTTAGTCCTGCAGTAAGAGAAGCTATGGTTTGTGATTTCCATAATCGCTATGCTGAAGGCTGGCCAGGTGAGCGTGTTTATGCTGGATGCAAGTATATCGACCAAGTGGAACTCTTAACGGTTGAATTGGCTAAAAAAATTTTTAATGCTGAATTTGTTGATGTTAGACCTATTTCTGGAGTTGTAGCTAATCTTATTGTTTATACAGCTTTTACGGAGCCGGGTGATGTAATGATGGCTCTTTCCATACCTTGTGGTGGGCATATAAGTACTGGAAAAAAGGAGCTTTGGGGTACTGCTGGTGTAGTCCACGGTCTTAATGTTGAATATTTTCCATATGATATTGACGAATTGAATATAGATGTAGATGCAACAATAAAGAAAATAAAAGTTTTAAAAAATGAAAATAAGCCTATAAAACTTCTAATGTTCGGCGCTTCAGTTTTTCCATTTCCTCATCCAGTTAAAGAAATAACTCCTATTGCACATGATTTTGGAATAACAGTTGCCTATGACGCGGCTCATGTACTTGGATTAATTGCTGGTGGGATTTTTCAAGATCCCCTAAGAGAGGGTATTGATGTTATTTCTGCTTCTACTCATAAGACTCTTCCAGGACCCCAACATGGTATGGTAATATCATGGAATAAATATTCTGACTTAATTAAAAAATCATCCTTTCCAGGATTATTGAGTAATCATCATCTTCATAATGTTGCAGCATTATGTATAGCCTTATCTGAAGCGGCTCAATTTGGTAAAGAATATGCTATACAAATTGTTAGAAATGCTAAGGCTCTTGCTCAGGCATTACATGAGCGAGGTTTTAAAGTTCTTGGTGAAAAAAAAGGATTCACTGAAAGTCATGTTATTTTAATAGACACTGTAGCTTCGTGCGGAATCGGTGGACGTGAAGCTGAAAGAAAACTTGAAGATTCAAACATCATAGTTAACAGAAACCTATTACCATACGACCTCAAGAGATATAAACGTCATTACACAGATCCTGGAGGAATTAGACTCGGCACTGCAGAAGTGACTAGATTAGGAATGAAAGCGTCTGATATGGAGATAATTGCTGATTTTATTACTGATGTTCTTATTAGAGATAAATCCTCAGACGAAATTTCTAAGAATGTTGCAGAATTCAGGAAAAACTTCAAAAAATGTCATTATTGTTTTGATAGTGTTCGTGAGGCTTATGAATATGTAAAGCTTAAGTAGTGACCTCATTTGAGAATTGAAGATGCTCAAATTTTAATGAAAAACTTGTATTATAGTAGAGATAAAGCCAGAGGGATTGAAAAAACTTTTATGTGGTTCATCGAAGAACTAGGTGAGCTTGCTAAGGCAATAAGAAGTAATGATAAATCCTCCATAAAAGAGGAGCTTGCAGATACTATGGCATGGCTACTATCAATAGCTAATTTATTTGATGTAAAACTAGAAGAAGTGATAACTGCCAAATACAATGGAGCATGTCCAAAGTGTAAAAACTCTCCCTGTAAATGTATCATTTAATTTAAATGCGTTTCATAAAAATCGAAGATCCGATATCGACCTCAATCATCATCTATAATAAAAGGAATGTTAAAAGTGTTAACAGATTTGATCAGTATTATTCACTTTATACTACAAGTAAGTTCATAACAATTTAAGTTGTTTTCCATTTTCAGAACTAAACATGTATTTAAGTGAATTATCAATTAATTTTATTCTTTGGGCAGTATACTCATCAATCTTATACCTTTCAGCTATTAAATATATGAGTTCAAGATATTTTTTGATGCTTGCCTCATGAACTGTAAGAAGTAGTTTGCCCCCACATTTTTTACACTGACCGGAGATCGGTACTCTTCTATACGAAGAATTACACTTAATACATCTAACTTTTTGTGTTAAAAACGATTTTAAGTTACCTATAAGGTCCGGTAAGAAATGATGTGATAATAACCTTGTTGCTACTTCAACTACATTAACAGCTAGGATTTTATGTGCTAATTCCATTTGCAATTTTACTTTATCTCTAATGTTTTTTAACCTCTTATACATATTCACTTTTGGGCCATTATTGATTGATATAGTATCATGTAGAAATTTAATACATGTGTACTGACTTTGTTTTTCTAAATGATTTTTTACTATATCAATAATGTTTAAGACATCTTTAGGCTCAAGACATTTTAGACTACTTTCATAAAATTCTAAACTAAATCTGCTGTGTGTCTCAATATTATGTGACTCATCATCAACTTCTACCGGATTAATATTAGTTGTCAATAAGTACACACTATCCATAAGTCCCCCCTTCTTACTAGGGAGGTAGTGTATTGAAAAGTTTATTAACGCATCTAAAGCCAGAATAATAGAATCCTCATCCCCATCGCAATTTCTTCTTTTAGCAGCATGCCAGTATGGATGAGCATAACATACATTAGCATCTGTGAAGCCTATTATGCGTCCAATCACTCCTGAATATGTATGTGGTGCAAGGCCAATTATTAAATGACCAATAAGATCTTCAGGCTGTTTAATATTGTAATATGGGCTAAGGCCGTAAAATTTAACTAATAGATCATCAATAAAATTAGCTATTCTAATCAAATACCCTAAGGAATTTCTTGGAAGAATTACATCCTGAATCTTAAGTTCTAGTATTTGTTCCTCGTCCCTAAGATCCTCTCCTAAAAAATCTTTTTCATATCCTAATCTTTTTAGAGCATTTATAGATGTGCCTATTTCTTTGGGTTTAAAATGTGTTAATGGTGCATTAGTAACATCAAATCTGATAGTTCCATCTTTGTATACATATAAACCATAAAAAGACCTTAATAACCCCTTTTCAATAGGTTCTGGAACTTTATATAAACTGCTTAATCTCCTGACCCCCCTCAAACATTTAGTATTAATTCTAAATTCCTTCATAATTTTTGAAATTTCAACATCAACATCAATTATATATCCTTTGTACGTAGTTAAGGAACTACTACAAAATTGACATTTTTCCATATTTGCACTCAATACTGCATTACATTTGTTACAGTATTTCCACAGATTTTCATGTAATATCTGTCCACAGTTAGGACAAATACTCCTGTAAGTAATACAGCCACAAGAATTACACTTTCTAATACATAATTCAGCAAATGTTTTTTGATACTTCTCTTTAATTTTTATTAGATCTCTTGTGATTTTTCCAGTTGGAAATAATACCTGAACTGGTGGTTTTAAAGCTCTTCTCTTAGCTTTTTCAGGTCTACCAATACGTGCTCCTATAAATGAAATATATTTTGGTATTAACTTTATACCTGAAGCTATACTAAGTATTTTAAATGAATCCTTCAATTTAGAAAAAGTTTCTATTTTAGTACCTAATAATAACCTCTTAAGAATTAGAATTTCCTCACCAAGGTAAAGTTGGTCATCAATTATCTTATGTGGTATCAGTGCTTTTTCAAGAATTCTTTTACATTCTGGTACTATTTTAAGATAAACTTCATCAGCTACATATGAATTTTCTAATGCTCTCAGAATCCAATTCCTTAGTATTAACATCTCATCAACATCTAGCTTCTTCCAATCGTATATGTATTTTGGATGTAACGGAATGCCCAATGTCTCTGAAATTCTTAAAGCATCAGAAGCACATGGTTTCTCCCTTAATGGATTTTTAAGATACTTAATTAGTTTTCCTGTTTCAATACCAATATGTGATGATGCCTTCTCTATATCGCCATTAAATTTCTCATTGATTACACTGGCTAATTCCTCAGCCCACCATTCCTCACAATATCCTGCAGGAATTAAGGGATGATTATTTTCAAGAAAATCACCAAAAGATATTAGTATATCTCCAAGAAAGAGAATCTCGGAGATATCTTCGTATTTTATATCTGTACCAGCCACTACAACTGATCCATTTTTTAATTTAACTATTGGAGGTTCAATGGTATCCACTGGTAACACTGTCGCACTTTTTCCAGGTCTTTCTAGTCTTAATTGTGTTCCTATAGCTATTGTCTCATTTAAGACTATCATGGTAGCTGGGTGAATTCCCACAGCAGCTAAACCTGTATTCCTAGCTCTACCATATCTTAATCTAAATCCCCCAGATTGGGATGGTCCTGAGAGTATAGGTCTTCCAGCAATTATGTCAGTCATATATTTATCATTAGGTTTTATTCCTAAAGCATTTCGATCTTCATTATCAGTCTTAATCTCTCTTAACCAATTCCATCCTTCGAGTCCCAACTGACTAACTATTTTCCATATTTTATTAGCCTTGCCTACAACTCCATCATTTATAACTCTTAATGCCCCACCCCTAACAGCGTTTGTCTCAATTCTTCTTAAATTTCTATGTCCTGTAACTTCTAGAGGATCTGTAGCTATACCAGTAACCTCAACTGGTAACCTCCAGAGAACATATTTTAGAACATCATCATTAACATGATATTGAAATCTACTAATAGATCTTTCATAAGCTCTAAGCTCCTCAATAAATCTCTCAATTTCAGCATTTGTTGGTTTATATCTATCAAGTTTTAGAAGATTTCTCATATAGTCCCCTATAACAACAGTTAATCCCTGTTCAGTTCCTCCTGCACTTCTTATTGGTCCTGCATAATATATTGCTAAATATAATGTACCATCCAAATTCCTTTTTATTCTTACTGAATCTATTCCTTCAATAGGTGCTGCTGTTATTCCCTCTGTTAAAATTGCTAATGCTGTTCTTAATCCTAATTCAGCAGCTCTTTCATCAGTAAATTTGCCAAACTTACCATATATTATTTCTTCAACCATCTTAAATGCTGCATGCACTCTATTAATTGACCCCAGTAGCTCCCTTATTCTTTTAGCTAATCCACTCAATTTTAATGCTCCCTCAACTCTCTCTGCCAAATCTTTTGCAAGAGTAACTTCAACTGTTAACGCCGGATCTAGTCCCTTACTTCTTGCTTTTTGCGCAATAGAGTATATTTCAATGGTTTTTTTATTGATTTCTTCAAAATAATGATTATTTATGGACAAAGTCATAAAAATACCTATTTTAAGGGGCCTGCTTTCTTATAGTACTTATCCATAAACTTATTATATATATCCACTTCTTCTGATGGTGGTGCGTATTTAATTGTATCATTTGCTCCACATTTACCACATTTTACAAAAGCTTCATTTATTTCTTCGTTTACCTCTATGGTTATAGATCTATTACCACAATATGGGCATATAAATATTGATGGTATTCTTTTTACAATTCTTTTGATGATTTTTCTCCTTCGTTTACCTCCCATAACTTTATTTGTAAAAACTTACTTAAAAATTTGAACATAACTAATCATGCTTCTTCATATTATGTAGGAAGTCTTCTTAATTTAAACTGCTAGGAAAATTACTTGTTTAGTTAATTTATTAATCTAATAGCTCAAAATAAATCTATAATGGGAGTGAGAAAATTAATAATTCTAAGCCTATTACACTAAACTTAAATTAAACCACAGTATTAGTTATCGAGGTGAAACTCATGAATGAAACTCTTATACCTAATGACAGATACTATACGAAAACTCATGAGTGGGTGCTCATTGAAAATAATCTCATCAAAATAGGGATAACTGACTATGCCCAAAAACAACTGCATGAAATAGTAAGTTGTGAGCTTCCTGAAGAAGGAAAAGAGATTAAAAAAGGAGAAGTTCTAAGTGTTATTGGCTCTGTAAAAGCTGTTGCTGATGTCTACTCCCCTGTTTCTGGAAAGATAATTAAAGTGAATAAAGCTCTTGAAGTTAAACCAGAAATATTGAATTTAGATCCGTATGGTGAGGGATGGATTGCTATAATTAAGCCTATAGAGATAAAAGAGCTTGAGACATTATTAAAGCCAAGCGAGTATCAAACAGAAATAATGAAAGAAAAAACATAAACTCAAAAACTATAATATATATTTAAATTAGGAATACTTCATAATAATACATTGATAAATTCCCATTATGAGAATATTTCCAATTAAGCTTCCATTGATAAAGAAAGGAGATCCATTATTAAACATCATAATAGAAAAAGTTCTAAAAATGAACATCAAAATTAATAGTGGTGATGTGTTTGTAGTTTCAAGTAAGGTTGTTGCAACTTCTCAGGGGCGTATTGTACCATACGTTAATATTTCTCCATCTAAAAAGGCAGAAATTATAGGTAAAAAATACTTAATAGATCCAAGAATAGTTGAGCTAATAATAAAAGAATCGGATGATATTCTTGGGGGAATACCAAGAGTTCTTTTATGTATTAAAAATGGTGTTCTGATGGCAAATGCCGGTATAGATAAGTCAAACGCACCGCCAAATCATGTAGTTTTACTTCCGGAAAAGCCTGAAGAATGGGCTGAGAAGTTTAGAAAATCTATCTATGATTTGTTTAAAGTAAAAATAGGTGTAATAATAAGTGATAGTAGAACACAACCACTTAGACTTGGAAATGTAGGTTTAGCTCTTGCAGTTTCGGGATTTGAGCCGGTCATTGATTGTAGAGGGGAAAAAGACATTTATGGTCGAACTTTAAAAATAACTTGGTTAGCTATAGCAGACAATCTAGCTTCAGCTGCTGAAATTTTAATGAATAAAAACAAAAAAAATGCTGTTATTTTAATTAGGGGTGCTCCAGTAACACTTACAGATAGAAAAATCAGATTAACTGATATGTGTATACCCTCAAGGGAGTGCATGTATATGCGGGTATTTAATAATTGGAGAAAAACTAATTTTTACTAAGCGTCACTTCAAAATTACTCCGTTTAAGTTTAGATAAGCACCGGGGACACCTTTCATATCGACGTACTATGTCTATAGGTGATGTTAACTTCTCCTTTATATTAGTAAAATTAAATCCGCATTTTCTACATTTTATTAGTAAAGGCATATTTACTATATTACGATAATGTACTTATAGATTTCTACCTTGTTAATTTTACCTTCTTACTATATAATGAAACCACGTCAAGATTATTTATACCCGTAAAGGACCTATTTAATCTGATTCTTTGATGTTTATATATTTATTATCTTCATGTATTACAGAATATTTTAGTTTCACTAATAAATAATAGTCTTAATAACTCTTGCTGTTATCTCATGTTTCACTATTTGATAATATTTATAGAAGATTTGGTAATGATAATAGAATTAAGTTTAGGAGAAGTATTGTGATATTGTTTCTGAACAATGTTTAATGGAATATTAAGTTGTTATGGCATCTTAATACAAAATATTAAGTATGACCTAAATAGGAGTATTGGTTAATGCTATACATTACTATAAGTCCTCCTAGGAATTCGATCTAAATTATGTACTTCATAATTTAAAGATCAAAATTGTTCGCAAAATCTGATGCTTAAAGAAAACTATATTACTCTCTAGTATTAATTTATACTATGTTCGTTAGATCATTAATTAAAAAATTAAATAAAATAATTATTTCATCAAAAAATACAACTATTTTATTTATAATGTTATTAACAATATTTGTATTAAGTGGAGGTATTTATGTAATCTTTACAAATCCATTTCCTCCATCTGCTATTACGATAGGTCAAAAGGCTATATTTGTAATTCCAAGCCGGTTAACGACTATGTTAGGTGTAGAACAAACAAGCTCTGAGACAATAGCTGTAATGTTTTTCGTAATTTTAGGTGCATTAGGAGTTTTAATGATAGATAAATCAATTACCTTCATATATGATTTTAAAACAGCACAAATATGGATCATAATAGGTATAGCTTTAGTATCTATATCAATACTTGGTTTAATGTTTTTGAGTATTTTAAAGACGGAAAGAATATACTAGCGACTCATATAGGTTTTATTATCGTGTACTTATAGATTGATAGAAAATCATTTTAAAGAATACTTGATTACAAATATTTTTATGTAGTAGAGTATTTATAAATTACTAATGCTATTAAGTTGGTATGTAGTAAGTTTATGGAGTTAAGACTTAACAGTATCAATTACTAGTGCGACCTAGTATGGTACTTTTTTTATTCCTAATAAATATGCAAATATATTTGCAATTAAATGTATTACTGGCGTAATTCCTAATATAAAAAGTATCTGTATTTCATCTAAATCTTTAAAGAATGTAACATACAATATTATTGCTATTAAAATGAAGCTCATTTGGTCAATTATAGGTAAAGATTTTCCAGGCTCTATTTTTAATCGTCTCTTTATAAATGAGCCAAGAAGGTCGCCATAAACTGAACCTAAACTTAGTACTAATGCTCGTGTAACAAATACATAATCATTTAAGAGTATACTTTGCAATTCTCCGATCACTAACCCGCTCACCACCCCCAAAATTACTCCCTGAATGCTCTTGTTATCACCTACCAATCTTCTACCATCGATAAATGTATGCCCAAAGTCTACAGGTACTCGCCACTTAAAAATTAAAGGTGTTAGTACAGGTATTCCATTAGCAAAATATGCAGGAAGAACTATAAATATAGCCCATACTAAATCATCAGTAATGTTAACCACCATAACTACGCTTTATACTGAACTCATCTGAAAACTATTTAAGTCTTTCTTCATTAACTCCTGTTTATGGGATTTTTAATGGTAGGCTTTTCTTTTTCTTGTAAGTGTGTACTTAGATTGTGTAAGTAAATGTTAAATTTGAAAGTTAAGTTTAAAGGATAATGATCATAATGTCAAATAATTTAAGTTAGAATTAACAAGTTTATTGAGGAGGATGTTAGAGATTGCCTCCATTTGGATATTGATGAAGACCAAATATCTCATTTGTTGCTTTTGCAACTTCACTTCTATATTCAGGAAATGTGTATACTCTAATAACATTTAAATAAAGTTTTAGTGCTGAAGCAAGCTCAGAAACGCTTGAAAGTTTTCTAAAAGCCTTTTCTCTATCGGCTTTTTCATTAAATATCATTATCTCCATAGGATCAGCTTGATATCTACTTAAAGGAATGCTTGGTAATGTAGGAACATCAATAAATACGGAATCTGGGGGTACATGTGCCTTTCTTTCTATTTCCTCCTCTATCTCTCTTCTTAACTTTTCTAGTGTGAACAATTCACTCACGAATTTATTTTTTACATGAACTAATATTTCAAATGCACACTTCAAGAGTTTTCTCTCTCTAAACAAGTTATACAGCGTCAATGCCTTTCTTAAATTTTCATCTTTTTCCTTTACAAAATTTGTCATTAATAAAATTGATGAATCATGAAGTCTTGAATATTCTTCTGGTGTAGAAAAAGAAGTCAACCCTAAATAATCTCTGGCATAATCCATAATTTTTATAAGCATTAAGTTAGCACTTCTAACTGTTCTATGATAGTAAACAGCCTTAAACATCTCATACCTAGCAATAAGATATGCTTCAAGTGCAGAAATAGATGCGGCATTTATTGCTAGATGCTCATTTATCACAGTTATTGAATTTAATAGTCTTTGTACATCAATATAACCATATTCAACACCAGTAAAATAAGAATCGCGTACTAAAAAATCAAGTTTATCAACATCAACAGGACCGGAGATAGCCTCATTTAAAAATCGTCTACTTGTTAAACTGCGGCCAACACATAGTTCAGAAATCTCTCTATAGTTAAAGCCGTATTTAGAGATTATATCTTTAATTTCACTATTAACTATAATCCATTTTGTGAGGTCTTCATGGGTTTTGTCAAGATATTTAATGGCTATTTCTTCATAAAGATGTGAAAAAGGACCGTGGCCAATATCATGGAGCAAAGCAGCTAATCTTAACCTAACCTTGTCATCTTCATTAATAATTTCCTGTCTTTTTAAAGTTTCACTAAGAATATCGGCTAAATACATAGTACCTATAGAATGAGTAAACCTAGTGTGAACCGCACCTGGATATGTTAAATAAGCTCCACCTAGTTGCTTAATATTATGTAATCGCTGAATATAAATAGTATCAATAATTTCTCTTTCTAATTCAGTAATATAAATATATCCATGAACAGGATCTCTAATTTCACTTCGATACATAGTTACTAAATTAATACTTAAAGTTACTAATAAAAATTTAATCTTATTAACCTTAAAAAATAAATGGAGATATGCTTAAATAACCTAAGCCTAATTGCAATTAGATACTGCCAAGTTGGCGTTAGTAAACATGTAGAATCTAAGACTTAACTTAACAGTACCTTGCAAGTATACCATAAAGTTTATAGCCTCCACCATATCTACTTACTAAAGCGGGGTAGGGGAGCTAGGTTACCCCGCCGGGCTCATAACCCGGAGGTCGGTGGTTCAAATCCACCCCCCGCTATAACCTTAACTTAATTGATAAACTAAGTTAGTAATTCTCACATCTACAAATAAAATTTAATCATCAAAATCTTGGTATTTACTAAAAGCCTAATTTCTTCCTTGAGCGATCATAGCTCAGAAGCATCTGCTTTCTAGAAGTCACTTTCAGTGGAGAGAAGTGACTGTGACTCACTTTACAACATCCTAATATAAAGTACTTTAAGTAAAGTATAATATCCTGAATATGACCTCCGTCTAAAATCATGACTTACAAACTTAAACATTTTATTACTTCATTCACTATGATATTTTTCTAAGAGTTTACATATCTACATCCCTTAAGTTATATATGTTCGTTAAACATTAGTGTTATAGTTCTAGAAATATACTACATACCTCTCATACACTTACTATTTAAGTTAGAATCTTACAGCTTATATTAGTATAGTGTTAAGATGAGTTAATTATTTTAGATGCGTATTAACTAAAGTTAAAACTAACTTAGGAGAATTGAACTATTTATACATTCTCTTATCATGAATTCTCATAGATGCCAATGCCTTAAATATCTATCCATGCTTACCTCCGCTTAATCTTTAACCTCTTCCAAGAAGTTCTATAGGAACTGTATCTAGAAAGCATATCTATTAGTTGCAAGAGCATGTAGTATTTCATTCAAAACTGTTCCATAATCAATCTTAAGCCTAATAACCTAGCCTTAGAAGTAGTAAAGATTTATGAGCCCCCATTCAACATTACTAAGCTCAACGAAGTTCCACTCACCTTGTAAACTTAAGTATGTTTCATCATCTCTATTATGGGTATTGTCTTCTTTATGAGCTCTTTTGCTTAATTTTTTCATTATTTATGTTTTGTTTATTATTATCATTATTGGTTTTGGATTTCTGCTGTTTCTCATTGCATTCATCCTTAATGCATGTAGTTATCGAATAGCTTAGTTCTATCCCTAAATCTATTATTCTCTTCATTAGGTTTCTAACTTCAAAAATATACACTCCATGCCTTAAGTTAAGAATTCTGCATGAAGCTTTACAGTATGGAGTGCTATCGGTTAATAAGTTATGTTGAACCACAAATAGCCTTAATCTCCTTAATGAATATTAAGATTCTAATATGTTAGCAACATCAAAACCATCATGTATATAATCTTTCTTAAATAGGGCTTGAAGGCAATGTATAAAACCCCTCTCAGAACCTATCTTAATCCTAGTATCATCAACTAATAATATCCTAGCATCCCTACAAATACCTCCATCAGGAAATAGAAAACCTAAAGACCATGATAGAATAAAGCTTAAGTTTACAAGGCATTTATACTTAGAGTTAAACTTAAAAAGGGTGATCTAATATCTTTATTAGGCGAATATTATGGAGGGTATTGGAGGAGCTACAACTGTAGGTCTTGTATGTAGGGACGGTGTTATTCTGGCTTCCGAGAAGAAAATGACGTATGGATATACTGTTGTAAGTAGGACTGCAAGAAAAATATTTCAAGTAACAAAGAACATCGGAATCGCATGTGCAGGTCTAGTTTCAGATATGCAAGCCATAGCAAGGATACTTTCTGCAAATGCTGAATTATTATCTCTTGAACTTAAGAGACCTGTCTCAGTATTAAATGTTGCTAAACTTCTATCATCTCTAATGTTTGGACGAAGACTAATGCCATACTTTACTGAAGTTATAGTTGCTGGACTAACAGAATCTACTCCTAAATTATATGTTCTTGACCCTCTGGGCTCATTACTTGAGGAAAAATATGCTGCATTAGGAAGTGGAGGAGCAATAGCTATTGGAGTAATTGAATCAAAATATAGAGATGACATTAGTGTTGAGAACGGTGAAAAATTGGTGTTAGAAGCTATAAGAGCAGCCATTATGAGGGATGCTGCGAGTGGAGAAGGAATCGACCTCATGATAATTACCAAGGAAGGAATTAGTGAAAAAACTTTACTCATTTAATGTAAAGCATAATACTAGATTATTTAGTAAAATAGGGTATTATGCATTATCTTCCCAGATATATGATATCTTAATAGGGGATTCATATTAACTCACTTGAAGCATCTAAAAGAGTATCAGAAAATCTTCAAGATATATGGGTAACCAGTTCTCAACAATTATTTAAATTAGGAATTAAGAAATCTTTTTTTAGACAAATACCTAAAGTAGGACGTCCACACCCAATATTTGAACTTACACAGAGACTAAGAGAGTTGTTTCTTCGCTTTGGTTTTAATGAAGTTATAAATCCCTACATTATCGAAGATACTGATATGCATAAACAATATGGTGCTGAAGCTCCAGCAATTCTCGATAGATGTTATTATCTAGCTGTACTTCCAAGACCTGATGTAGGAATGAGTAAAGAAAAGATCGATAAACTTAAAAGTATAGTTCCGCTAGTCGCTATGAAGGAAATCAATGATTTAAAGAAGGTACTTCATAATTATAAAAAGGGTAAGATTTCATCTGATGACTTGGTAGGTGAAATAGCAGGTGCTCTTAATGTTGACGAAGTCACAGCCTTAAAAGTATTTGAATATGTATTCCCGGAGTTCAAGGAGTTAAAACCTGAGCCTACAAATTTAATTCTTAGAAGTCATATGACTAGTTCATGGTTTCATACAATATCAGCTTTACAATACAAATTACCGCTACCAATAAAGCTTTTTTCAGTTGATATAAGATTTAGAAGAGAGCAAAAAGAAGATGAAAAACATTTAAGTATTCACAGAGTTGCGTCATGCGTTATGGCGGATGAAGTTCTATCAATTGAGGAAGCCCTATTATTTACTAAAGCCCTCCTTAGAGAGTTGGGATTTACTGATGTTTATTTTATTAAAAAATCACAAACTTCATCATATTATGCTCTTAACTCAAACTATGAAGTCTTTATAAAACATCAAGGCAATAATGTTGAGGTTGCTGAGCTTGGCTTATACAATCCTGTGGTTTTAAATAAATATGGTATAGCCTATCCAGTAATTAATATAGGTTTTGGAGTTGAAAGGATTGCTATGATTATGTACAATGAGCAAGATATAAGAAGTCTTGTTTATCCACAATTTTATGATATATGGATGTTAACAGATGAGGATATAGCTTCAGCAATAGGTTTAGATAAAATCCCGAATACTGTAGACTCTTGGCTTATATTTGAGAGATTAGTTGAAACTAGCAAAGCCAATAAAGATGTGCAAAGTCCCTGCGCTATTAAGGCTTATGAAGGGTCCTTTATGAATAGATATGTAACTATTGAATTTTATGAAAATGATCCAAACGTTAAATTATTAGGTCCTGCAGCATTTAATAGAATTTATGTTTATAAAGGTAATATATTAGCTATACCTGAAGAAGGTTTTGAAAATGTAGAGTATGTAACTGAAGCCCGAGCTAGTGGAGCTAGAACTAATATACGGCTTATCGATGCTGCTGTTTGTCTATTTCTATACCAGCTAGAACAAGCAATATTTATTGGTGCTGAGGAGGTAAATTTAAGAATTAAAATGGTTAAACAGCCAAGCGATATAAATATAAAAATTCCTCCAAATATCTATCATTACATAACTAGTAAAAATCTTAAGATAGACATTAGAGGACCAGTATTTATAGGAATACATGCAAGAATAACGAAGTAAGTAGCATACTAAATTTCTTTATCCTTAACTTTGTGGTTTAATTATTTTTTGTTGGACCTCTTTTCTGTGTTTATTTTCTATTTTAAGGTTGTTATGTTATATATGTATGCTTACTGTAAGCTTCTCTCTGTATTTTGCTATGAAAATTCTTTGTGTAGATGTTTTGAATACTAGAATGCTATTTCAACAGTTCCTTTTCAATAACTTCTCCTATCTCGCTCTTTATTATCTATCTATTAGTATTACTGTCATGCATCTCTACCAGCTCTAGCATTACATCTAAAAATAATAACAGGATTTATGTCTATATGTATTGCATGTTTGTCTGTTATGCTTTAAAGATAAGCCTATACTTTTGAATTCAATATTAACATCATAGAACCCCTAAATTATAAACATCATCTGTATAGCCTCTACGGCCTAGTTCAACTCTTAAAGACCTTAAATTCCATTAACCAAGACATGAATTCTTAAAAACATTCTATATCAACTCAAATTATACTTATATACTTAGCAACAATACCATCAATATCTACCTTTGATAAAAACAACATCATTATACATCAATCCAATCCTTTCCTTTCAATAGTAGGATATGAATCTTAACTCCTAGTATCTCATTTACAGCCAGTGAAAAGTATATAAGGAATTACCATTAGTAAGATTCTATCATCTGTTAATGTTTCTTCATTATGTTTCATCTCCCAGGAATAGGAATCACTTTATAAAAGACCATATATTCTCACAACTTTCTGAAAGAAATTTAGACGTGGTAACTTAAATATTAAATATAATGTGTCAAGTCATTAGGCTTAGAGATTTTAAGCAGGACTTAAGTTTACAAAGTCAGTTACGCTTTTATCTGGAGTTTATGCCTTTAGCAAACTCGGCATAAACAATAACTATGACATCGAAAAATATTGAAAAGGTTAAGTCAATAAAAATTACATTACTTAGATTTGGAAATGGTTATAGCTAAGTATTAATTAATGTTGAAAACGAAGGTGAAGATGAGATCTTATCAGTAATGATTTCGGCAGTAGCGTCTTAATATTTCCTCAATTATAGCGCTTGTACTGCAAAATTTATATTTCTCATATAGTTCATGTAGCCTTATAATTTGTACATGCCTAAACCCTTCTTGATCTAATCTCCTCCTAATTTCACACTCTGAGATAGGCTGATTTGGGCCTAATAATATTATATCTGGTTTAATATTAAATACTATCTTTATTAAGTCTTCACCTTCATATCCAAGAATAGCCTCATCGACTTGTTTTAAACTTCTAACAACCATTAACCTCTGATCTTCTGGTATTACTGGCTCTCTTCCCTTTATTCTTTTAACAGTTGAATCTCTTGCAACAACAACTATAACTTGACCAATTTCTTTTGCCTTGCTGAGGAGTGCTATATGCCCTGGATGTATTATGTCCCAAGTTCCAGCGACAAGAACTTTCTTCACTAAATCCCCCTCATCATATTATGATTTGATTTTACTAGTAATAATAGCTCTAACTTATTAATTTTATATGATGATCAGGAAGACTACAAGCCTATTACTTAAATTTTTGCTTGAATTAGCTTTAAAATCTTAAGTTTATTTCTAGTCAATTACACTAGTACTAATTAATAAAGAATAGAAATAGTAAAGGTGGTAATAATCTTAAGTTTACAAAGTCAGTTAATTAGCGGTAATTATAATTTTGTTTTCTGTTTTAACATAGCAACCTAATAGATAAGATGTGATAAGTTTTTATACTCTTATTCAGACGTGGCAACTTAAGGTTTATATGTCTTCTTGTTTGGAGTTTCGACTTAGTCTTCTATATTTGGTTTTCAAGTTTTAGAAGTCTGCTAGATCAATATCTAAGGTTTATAAGGCTTCTAAGATAGCTATATTGAAGAATTAGAGGTTTAGTGAAAAGGGTTGATGTCGACCTTTCTATAATTTCTAGAGGTTTATATCCCTGATAAGGCATGCACTAGAGTTAATAGCTTTAAATATGGGTTATTTTATAGATACTGAGGTGGTTTTAAAATATTTAAGTTTATCATATTCCATATCTCATATGTATTATTATGTATGTGAATGTTATGATTGCTGGAGCATTATGGCTATTCTTCATATCTTATTATTGCTTTTCTGAATGTTTAGGCTATGGGTTGAATTTCTCTATGGCTGATCTCATTACTTTATATTCCTCCTCATCGTATGTTATCTGCCTCCTCCCA
>Ga0078972_1009457_pt1 | contig 19222 bp, 13 predicted proteins | sample YelNatPaOPGAMG01_FD_67568 | JGI IMG/M metagenome (GOLD analysis project Ga0078972, IMG submission 67568) | Hot spring thermophilic microbial communities from Obsidian Pool, Yellowstone National Park, USA - OP-RAMG-01 (SPADES assembly) (version 2) | ecosystem: Environmental > Aquatic > Thermal...
GACCATAGGTTCTATTACAGGTCCCGCCAAAGAGCGGACCTAACGGCTTCAAACGATGACTCTCACAGGAAAAGCGTACCATACATTCGTGTGGTACGCTTTCATTATAGGAACGGCTAAATCGTTGACTTTTACAATTTAGCCGTTCTTTTTGGATGTCAATTTGCCGCTAAAACCGCAATCGGTTCAGCCACCTTAAAACCTGATAGAACCTGTACTGCCCCTTGGCGAAGACGAGGTCGTAAGCTCCCGGATACTCCAATCGCTTGCCGCCAAACCCCAACTTGAAGCGCGCGAAGCCCGGATTCTTCTCTTTTACGGTATCTAGTCCCCAAAAATCATAAGATCTCAAGCCCAGGGCTTGCGCGTCACTGATCGCTTTGAAATGCAGCAGGTGTGGGGCCATAACATCGCGATGTGCCGCGGCGGAGCCCCCAAACAAGTATGTCCTGACCTTGCCGAAATCCACCATCACTGCCGCGGCCAGCAGCTCGCGCCCATACAAGGCTTTATAGATATAGATCTTCAGATCGCCGCAATGGTTCTGCGCGCCAAAAAAATCCAACAAGCCGCGATAATAATCTTCAGTAAAGGTCTTAAAATTCTGCCGCTTGGCGGTTTCCATTATAAGGCCCAAAACTTCCTCCAGATACAGCCCGTGCCCCGGCACTATAGCCAGGTCCGAAACTATCTCTACGCCGTGCTTTTGCGCCAGGCGGATGTTATAACGGGTCTTAGGATGCATCTCTTTCAATAGTTGATCGATGGATTTTGAAAGATCAAGCACCAAAGTATTCACCGGCTGGATATGCGTTGATTTAGCAAGCAGCTGGTAGCAAGTAGCTGGTAGCTGTTGATCCTTGGGTTCGATCCGGATAAACAAAGCTTCCGGAAATCGGGATTTTAGATCATTAAAGATCCCTTGAAAATTTGAAATTTGAAATTTGAAATTCTCGCCTTTGGCGAGTACCGGTCCATACGGCGCGTATAGATAAAACCTCTTCCCAAGTACTGGCATCCTTATTAACTGCATGGAACCGGCGACGGAATCACTATCCATCAAAAAAAACCTGTAGACTTCCCTACCCAGATTTTCCTGCCACCCTCCCCATTCCCAGGACTGCAAAAAAGAACCGGACGGATGGCTGGCGACAAAACTGTTATATTTAAGCTTGTCTTGTTCTTTTAATTCGATTAGTTGCATGAATGCCAAATTTCAAATTACAAATTTCTAATAAAGTTCCAATGCTTAAATATCAAATTGGACATTAAATACTTTGACATTCATTTGATATTTGAAATTGGAAATTTGAAATTGAATTTTAGGCTTTGCCTAAAATTTTGAGCGCTTCCTTCAACTGTTCCTGGCTCGGCAGCGTGGCGTTCACACGCTTTAATGCCTCGCGCACTTCCTTCTGGTTATAGCCGAGCGAAAGCAGGGCGTCAAATACGTCGCCGGAAGCGGCCGTACCGGACACGGCTTCCAGCGCGCCGACCTTGTTCTTTAGTTCCAAAATGATGCGCTCCGCGGTCTTGGTACCCACGCCAGAGATGCGGGTAAATACGCTCGCGTCCTGGTTGGCGATGGCCTGTTTGATGGTGTCCACGCGGCCTGACGACAAAATAGCCAAAGCTACTTTGGGCCCGACCCCGCTGACTGTGATAAGCTGCTCAAAAAATTGCAGCGTGGCAAAATCCGGTACGGCGAACAAAGCCTGGCCGTCCTCGGCCACCTTGTGATAAGTATAGACCGCGACTGTATCGCCCACGCTCGCTTCCAATATTTCTGGTGTGGCGAATACCTTATACCCAATCCCGCCGTTCTCCAGAATAATGTAGGTTAAACCCTTTTCTAAGACCGTACCTTTAAGATAAGAGATCATATAATCATTAACAAAATTAAACAAAAATAAATAAAAATTTTTGTAGTTATCCGTAGTGGATTAATATCCATAGTTTGTGTAGCTATATTGTAGCAATTCTAAGACGCCTTGACAAAATGAACCAAAATCTATAAAATGTTCAATGTTCTACCGGTGAGGGCTCCTGGTTCTGGGAACCAGAAACTTACTTGATCCCCTCTTCTGCCTACCCTCACATCGGGGAGGCCCGTACTAGCCTCCCTCCTCCCACTGTAATCATAACGAGGATATTATGTAGCTCCCTCAGCCGGGTCAGTTTTTCATGGCCCGCTCTCCTCCGGGCCGGGCGACCTCCTGTCGTCCGGCCCCATCATTTCTATCCAGGATATTTTTTAAAACTTCTTAATAACAACCGAATTGGACAGGACGTCCTTTTTTTATTGACAACCTCCGCGAGCACGACATAATATGTGTTTAATTAGCCGTTTGCGGAGCAAGCGGCAATCGGGATTTCCTTCCTGCATAGGAAATCCCCGCGGGGGAGGAAAATCTCTCCAAAAGAGAACTCAGCCTGGTGACCCTCCCCCGCAACAACCGTAAAGAGGATTTTGATATCGCGCGCGAACGCATACATAAAGTATTATCGTTACTGCTCTTCTAGCCGCGCCTCTTGGGGCTGCCTCCAGCAGCCCCCTTTTTTTGCTGTTATTCTATGGACAGACCTGCTAAAAAATTGTTATGATAAAGATTGACCCATAAATCCTCTTTGGCCCAATTTGTCCAATAAGTCCTGTTGTTTTTATGAACAAATTTATCTTAAAATCCAAATTTCAGCCTTCCGGCGACCAGCCCAAAGCTATTGAAGGGCTAGTACAATCCCTGCAGGCGGGAAGACGCTACCAGACCCTGCTCGGCGTGACCGGCTCGGGCAAGACTTTCACCATGGCCAACGTGGTGGAAAGGCTGCAAAAGCCAACACTGATCATCTCGCATAACAAGACCTTGGCTGCGCAACTAGCCAGCGAATTCCAAGAGTTCTTCCCGGACAACGCGGTCCACTATTTCGTATCCTACTACGACTATTACCAGCCCGAAGCCTATATCCCCCGTACCGACACATTCATAGAGAAAGAGACCGTAATAAACGAAGAGATAGACCGCCTGCGGAACGCGGCCACCCAGTCTTTGCTGTCGCGCAAGGACGTGTTGATCGTGGCAAGCGTGTCCTGCATCTACGGACTTGGTAACCCGGCCGATTACCTGGAATTGACCTTGAAGATAAAGCGGGGCGAGAATTTGAAACGCGACAAACTGCTGCGGCGGCTGACCGATCTGCAGTATCACCGCAATGACTTTGACCTACAGCGCGGCACTTTCCGTTCGCAAGGGGAGATCTTGGACATAATCCTGTCTTCGGAAGACACCATCATCCGCCTGAGCTTTTTTGGCGACCTGGTGGAGAGCATCCAGCGGCTGGACGCGCTGACCAACGAAAAACTGGATAATATGGAAGAAGCAATCATCTTCCCGGCCAAACATTTCGTCACGCCTGAAGAGAAACTGCAGGCAGCCATGGACAATATCCGTGCTGAACTGTCCGATCGGCTCAAAGAACTCAAGAGCCAAGGTAAGCTCCTGGAAGCGCAGCGTTTGGAACAGCGCACGAACTTTGATCTGGAGATGTTAAGCAATACCGGATTCGTCGCCGGCATAGAAAACTACTCCCGCCACTTAGACGGCCGCGCCCCGGGCGAGCCGCCTTCCACGTTGATAGATTATTTCCCCGATGACTTCCTGCTGTTCATAGACGAATCCCACCAGACCATACCGCAAATCAGCGCGATGTACGAAGGCGACCGTTCGCGCAAAACAACGCTAGTGGATTATGGTTTTAGGCTCCCTTCCGCCTTGGACAACCGCCCTTTAAAGTTCGAGGAGTTTGAAAAAAAGATCAACCAGGTCGTGTTCGTGTCCGCCACGCCCGCAAACTTTGAGATAGAAGCATCCTTAACGCAAAAAGCAGACTTCCGTCCGAAACGGTTGATCGAGCAGGGCCCAAGTCCCGTTAAATCTATAATCTTTGATCCAAAATTTGCGGCCCCCGAGCCTCCCTCCATCGTCGAACAGATTATCCGCCCCACCGGCCTGCTTGACCCGACCATAGAGATCAAACCCATCAAAAACCAGGTGGACGACCTTATTGAGCGCATCCAGGAACGGGTTGCAAACCACGAGCGCGCGCTGGTCGCGACCCTGACCAAGCGCATGGCCGAGGAACTAACCGAGTATCTCAGGGAAAACAACATCAAGGTCCATTACATCCATTCCGACATCGACACGTTTGAACGCTTAGAGACCCTGCGCGACCTGCGCCTTGGCGTCTACGACGTGGTCGTAGGCATAAACCTGCTGCGCGAAGGTCTGGACCTGCCCGAAGTCTCACTGGTCGCCATATTGGACGCGGACAAGGAAGGATTCCTGCGCAGCGAGACCTTCTTTATGCAGATGATGGGCCGCGCGGCCAGGCACTTAAACGGCCACGTGGTGATGTACGCGGACAAGGTGACGGGATCGATGCAACGCGCCATTAACGAGACCAACCGCCGCCGCAAGATCCAGGAAGATTACAACAAAAAGCATGGCATCACGCCCCAATCCGTTAAGAAGGCCATTACGGACAGCCGTTTGGCGGGCAGTAAGAAAGACATTTTGGAGCGGGTCGAAGAGGAGGATGTGACCAGGATGGACCAGCGCGAACTAAAACTCTACCTGCAGGAACTGGAAGACGAGATGGACCTGGCGGCTAAAAATCTGGAATTCGAGACCGCGGCAAGGATCCGCGACCGCCTGAATGAGATAAAAAAACTCTCCCGGCTGGGAAAAAAACGATAGTCAATAATAACCGTACGCGACTTTCCGAAGGGGAGAAACTTTCCCCTTCTTTTTGTTTGACTTTTTCCCGAATATCTATAATATTATCTTGGTATTAGAATCTGACCAAAAACGGAGGAAACCTCTTGAGGATAAGATTGTTCGCCTACTGCCTGATGACAGCGGGTTTTTTGTTCGGCCAGGAATGGGGTGACCGCAAGATAACGACAGCCCCGAGTGCGGAAATGGTGTTTTCCAGCAGGCTGAATAGCGGTTTTTTGGGATTTGACCTAGCCCATGACAAAGCCACAGTCGGCGGTACCTACTATGGGTCGGGGAGCTACCAGGTTGGCGCTCTGAGTGTGGGCAAACCTTTCCACACGGCGCCGTGGCTGAAGCTTGTCCCGGGATTCGGGGCAGCAATGATCAAGAATAGGATTGAGAATGAGGAATCCGCCACTCTGGAAGAAACCGCCTCACCCTACCGCTCTATTGAACCAGTCGCGGTCCTGCGCTGGCAACTGGAAAAGGGGCGGCTGGTATCAGAAGGGAACCTGCTTCTGGCCTTGCTCGCCACTGAAGGCCGCCGCAATTTTTACAGCGACGGCAGCCATATCAGCCTTAAATTTGGGCGCTTTGAACCGGGTTTTACGTTCGCCCTGGCTAACCATGGCCTGGAGCGCGAACGCAAATACGGCGGCAGGTTTGCCGTCAAAGTTTGGCGCTTCAGTCTTGGCGTCATGGCGCTCGGTCCTGGCAAGACCGACATCCGAGGAATATTCGCCTACAATGGCGAACGACAAGAGGAATGAAGAGAAGATTTCGCACGGGGACACCGCATGGGTCCCCTTGCTTTTTTCATAAAAATTTGGTAGAATCCCCATTACCGTGTCATCAATCTTTTCCCCCTTCGGGGGATCTCCCGCAGGGAGACAGTCCATAAATCATTAAATCTTTCAATTGATTCATGCCTAATACGAAATCCGCGGCCAAAGCGATGAGGCAATCCCTGCGCCGCAGAACCCACAATCTCAAAGTTAAAGACAGCTTCAAAACCGCGGTTAAACAGGTCAAGAAGCTCATTGCCGCGGGTAAAAAAAGCGAAGCCGAACAGGCTCTAAAACAGGCCGCATCCGCCCTGGACAAGGCAGCCAAGACCCACGTCATTCACAAAAACAACGCCTCGCGCAAGAAATCCCGTCTGGCCAAAGCTTTGGCAAAACTGAAATGACGCAAGCATAAAAACAGTCCCGATATTGCCGGGACTGTTTTTTTGTCGCACAAAGCCTGCGCCGCTATACCCGTCCGTGATGCTCGTGTTTCCTTTCGGGTGAAACCGCGCCGCCCCAAAAACCCAGAACAGCCACTACTATTCCAGTGATGATCAGTAGGGTCCTGCCGGTACTAGGCGCCATAAAAGACCAGGAAGCAATGACGACCCAAATGCCTAACAATCCATTGATCCATTGTGACCACATAAAACACTCCTTCCTTAATTAGCGTTAAGAAATGCGACCTTTGGATATATAAGCCTATCTAACGATCAGCATGATTGACCTATATTATGACTAAGCGGATTCCTGACACTTACGGAAGATGACGTCGTGGAAAAATTGACCATAACGACCACGCGGTCAATCTATCAGATACATACCCTTAACACCCTTTAGAAATAAATTGATATTTTCGCCGGCCTTGCTGTCCTGTTCCTTCAGATTCCGATATAGCGGATCGACCGCTAGGAAACCCTGAAAAAAAATTCGAAACATCTCAGCTTTTCGCGCGAACTCTTCCTCCGCCCGATCCGCCCCTTTTTGATACTGCCGCAACGTAGTCCGGATTTCCTTAACCAGCCGTTTTCCTTGTGAACGATCCGCGATAATCTCTCCTTCTGACCCTAAAGATGATTTCCTGTCAAATTCACCAACAGCATCCTGGGGGCTAAAGAATCCATCATAAAAATCTAATAAGGCTTCAGTTTGCCTAAAGTCAATCCGTGCCCCGGCCTGGACCATGGCGCTTATCTCGCTTAAGGCTTCCAAAGCCAGTCTAGCCGTTTCCCGTTCCTTTTTCTGCTGTTCCAAAGTCTTCATATGCGGACTTTCCTGCCTAAAAATCCCTAAAAAACACTATGTCCTGATGCTTTGTGGGACGGAGAGCCTCGCCCCCGCCTTACTTCGCGCCAATACGCAAAACACCCCGGCTAAAGGCTGAGGGTTTTGGCCCAAATGCCCTCAAGGACTTGCAAAAGCCTGGCGAGCGACATAATTTTCCGGAATAACGAAGGTTGCCGTGGCTGAAGCGCCACTACTCTCTCCTTTTCCTTCAACCGCACTCTCTCCCGCGGGCAATGCCGGGACTACGGTCTGTAAAACAAAGTTTCCTTGGTTGTCGGCAGCCGCAATTCCGAGCGGCGACTGGCCGAAGACGACATCGACTTTTTCGCCCGAAGCGAAACCATACCCTGATATCGTCAGCGGACTACCCGCAGGGGAATAATAAGAGCTTAGGACCAAAGCCGGGGACAATTTAGCCAGCGAGATATTTATCTCAGTATTAAATCCACTGATTGGTCCGTTGACCGTAAAAACCGCACTCTTTAGGCTTGCTGGCAAAGCGACGGCATCGGAAACGAAACTACCTGTTTTGTCCGCAATGGCCGTGGTAACTGATTCGCCGTTTAGCGCGATAGCGACTGTTTCGCCCGGCGCAAAACCCAAACCTTTCAACGAAACCCGCGAACCTGGACGGACAAAGTACGCGCTCGGATAAACTTGGGGGATGAATGGAGCCAGACCAATATCCAAGACAAAAGGCGCGCGGCTTAACGCGCCAGTAAATTCAAAACGCGCGGCCTTTGCCGTAAGCGGCACCTGCACCCCTTGGCTGCTGAAACCACCGCCGATATCGGTGGATATAACTCCCACTTTTTCCCCGTTCAAGGCCACTGTCACGTCCTCGAATGGCGCAAAATCGCTGCCATAAAATTTTAGTTCCGTGCCCGGGGAGACATAATATAAAGATGGATTAACGCGCGGGGTAAAAGGCGCGATATTCAAAATGGCCATGCCGCTGACCTTGGTAGCATTGCCGGAAACGGTGATAGACGTGGTTGATCCCGCCGGAATGAGCGGCAGGCTCACCACTGTCCAGGGCGTGACCCCTTGATTGTCCGCGTTCACGGAAAAGATATTCCGCTCGGTCGTGAAGGTCACGGGCTCACCGCGGGAAAAACCGCTAGCTTGGACTTTTATACTGGCTCCGGGATGGGCGTAATAACTGTTTAAAACGACCATGGGAACCAGTTTGGCCGTGGACAAAGTAGTGCTCGCCACAGCTCCACTTTTCGCGCCCACGAATAAGAAATCCGTCGTTTGGCCGCCCTCAAACGGCAGGTCGACAGTATATTTATTAAAATTCCCATATTTGTCCGTCGTGGTCGCAATAACCAAACCAGCGTCGGACTTGATCATCACGTCTTCGCCGGGCGCGAAGCCATAACCATCAACATTCACGCTGTCGCCCGGCAGATTATAATAAGCGGCCGGCACTATCTGGGGGGATAGAATCCCCATTTTCACCGCTGTCTCGGCTCTGGCCTTGCTTTGCTGCCCTTCCGCGACAATATTCAGCATCACGCCCTGCTCGTAAGGCGCGGTAAACGGCCCCGAAGTCTTGAATACCCCATCCTTGTTCGCGGTCACGACACTGGTCACGCCTGCCGCGGTCACGCTGACTTTCTCGTTTGACCCAAAGCCAATACCCCATACCGTAAAGCTCTTGCCCGGGGTGAGATAATATTCCGACGGGGAAATCTGCGGAAAAAATTTCCCCACGGTCACGGTCGTACTGGCAGTGACGCCGCTGTGCTCGCCTATAAAACGGAAAAGCATCACCCTGCTGGCGGAATCAAGCGGAACGGTCCAGACGCCGGCATCGGCAAACCCTCCGTTCTTGTCGGTCCTAAAAGCGGCGATAGGCGCGGGGTCCTGGTCCCAAAACACGTTAATCTGTTCGTTCGGCGCGAATCCCCGGCCGTAGAACATCACTTTCTGCCCGGGGCTGACAAAATAATTATCAGGGTTAACCAAAGCATCATATTGCCCGATAGTGATATCGAATACCAGCTCTTTGGCAGTGCGGTTTCCCTGGAGACGGAAGGTCTGGGTAGTGCCGGCAAGGCCGGGCGGAATTACATATTTTCCCGCATTCTCAAAACTGCCGGACTGGCTCGCGGTAAAACTGGCGATCGGCGCGCTATCTTGCCCAATGGATACATTTATGGTTTCGCCGGGCGCAAATCCGTAACCGGAAAAGCTCAAAGTCTGGTCGGGACCCAAAAAATAATTGGACGGATTGGCGCTCGGGTAGAATCCGCCAACGAAGAAGTAGGCCTTCGCTTCCGCCCCCGACTGCGCGCCCTTGGCGCTTATGACATACGAATCTGCGGGCAGGTTCGGGATGGCAATGGTAGTCTTCGGGAAATTCCCTTTTTGATCAGCCGTGGCCGTGCCCGCGTAATGAGGGCCAAGCGACAGATGCACGATCTCACCCGGCGCAAAACCCTGGCCCGAAACCGTTATTATGCTTCCCGGGGTATTGGCCGCGGAAGAGACGTCCAGCACGGGCGAAAACGGGGTGACATAGAATATGTTTTGGGCCGACAGGCCGCTGTTCTGCCCCACGGCCAAAACCTTCAATTCCCCTTGCGGCGCGTCAGGGGCCAAAGGAATACTTACCGGACCGAACAGGGAATTTGTGCCCGCTTTTACCGTTACCGCGGGTGCTCCTGAAACATTATTGAGATAGATACTGACATTTTCCCCCGCGTCAAAACCACCACCATTGAGCGTTATGACGGATGGATGTCCGCTAAAGGCGGAAAAAGTCAAGAACGGGGCAGCTAAAACGTTGCCCCAAAACCCGAAAAACCCAAGGAACACAAAGGCAGCAAAAGCGGAAAATTTTAAGAATAATTGGTTCATCGCTTTTGGGAAAATGAAACAAACATTTAAAGTATTGTAGTAGACTTGTTGCTTTTGCCTTCCTTAATGAAAAATCCGCCCTACAAAGGCGGATTATTCCATATCGGCGGTTCTTGCGATCATTTGAAAAATAATTCTACGATCTTCCTGACCGTCAAAGCGAACACTATCTCCAGCTTTTTCGCAATCTTGTCCATAATGAGGTATTTTTCGCTTTCTTCGGGGCGAAAGAAAAAAGATATGGCTATTTTGCCTATCTTTTTTCCGTTTTTTAAATTCGCTTTGTTTTTATTCCCCGGCGCCCGTGCCGTAAAAAGCGCTTTTGTCTCAAAATATTTTTGAGCAGGATCCAAAATTTTTAAATCCAGCGCGGGCGATTTTTGTTTAATGACAATTGCCTATTCCATTATAGCATCAAACTGAGTTTTGCGCGCAAACTTTTTCTTTCGCTTAGATTACGCCAATTCCCAAAAACTTATACGCCATATGACGGATTTATCCCCAAGTTCATTTCTTGTTGATGAGATTCGCCACTAAACCCACCATCACATCCTTTTGTTTCGGGTCGCTTTCCGCGATAAGCAAAGCCAGCGCGGCCAGAGCGCTGTCGTTGATGATGCGCTCGCCGGTCTTGGCGCTATATAAGGCGTCGTTCTGCACCAAATACAGCATAAATACCAAAGAGCCAATCCTCTTGTTGCCGTCAGCGAAGGGATGGTCCTTAATCAAAAAGTACAGCAGATTCGCCGCTTTCTCTTCCAGGGAAGGATACAGGGCTTTTCCGTTGAAGGTCTGGTCAATGTTGCCTAACACGGCCTTGAATTTTTCCCCCACTTCCTGACCGAACAGACTTCCCGCCTCCCCTTTGCCGACCAGACGCCTCTTGAACACTTGGATACTCTTGGACAAGTCTTCATAATCCAAGGAGGTTGGGGTCTTTTTGCTCACCCTAAAAATATCAAGTTCCCCTTTGTCATACTTGTTGAGCACTGCCCAAGTGCTGGAATAATCGGTAATTATCTTGAGCAGGTCCTTCTCGTATCCTTCGGCGCGGCGGTTTTCCAATACCTGCTGGAACAGCCGGGTCGTTTCCTGCAGCTCCTTCATCTTTAGATCATGCTCCTCTTTGAGCCTCTTTTCGTTGACCGCGTAGCCTTTCAGCAAATAATCACGCAATCTCTGCGTCGCCCAAATCCTAAATTGGGTGCCGCGTTTAGAATTAACCCTGTAACCCACGGAGATTATCATATCCAGATTATAATACTCAACCTGGTATGTTTTACCGTCAGATGCAGTTGTTGCAAATTTTGCAACAACTGAATTATAGCTTAGTTCAGCCTCTTTAAAGATATTCTTTATATGCCTGGAGATGACTGACTTATCCCTCCTAAAAAGATCAGCAATCTGCTGAAGGCTGAGCCAGACAGTCTCGTCCTGAAGCCTAACCTTAAGTTCAGGCCCTTCTTGGTCTTTATAGATTATAATCTCTCCCTTTTTTGTTTCTTCCGGCATACGTTTTTTTATTGCCCTAACAGGACTTATTGTTGATATTTATATGGTATACGATTGTCCACCTAATGTCAACAACTGGGGATAACTAGATCTCGAAATCTTTAAGATCTTCCATCAGCGGCGCGATCGCCTGCTCCGTAACATCTTCCGGCTTGATGCGGCAGCGCTCAAAGATTTGCTCTTCTATCCGCCTCAACGCCTTCTCAAATACCTGCCGCGCCCCCTCCCCTTCTTTATGCCCTTGATAACGGTGCCTTAACCCCATAAACCGCTCTTCCAGGCTAACGACGCCGTTCGGTTCCACCCGCATATCGCTGTAAGCGCAGACCTTCCGATTAAAGTCATCTGTTGCCGCGTTATCCTCCGCCTGACTAAACCCGACCCAATCCACCAATTCCCGGACTCTCCCGTCTATCCCTAATTCCTTAAGCATCTTTATGGTCGCCTCGTGGCTGCTTCTGCCGTATTTTTCCCGGTACTGCCTCTGAATTTCTTCCCAACGCGACAAAGCGGCAGGATCAACCAGCTCCGGCATAAACTCCTTGGTATAGTTGAAATCAAACTTCACGATATTCCCCAGATCGTGCAAAAGGCAGGCTTTGATTATATCTTCCTTGTCTATCTTACCCTCAAAATTCTTGATTATCAGACTGGCCACCGCCGCCACCTTCAGCTGGTGAGTAATCTGTTGCGGCATATTCTGGTATTTTTGGTAGATTTGTATGATATTCATACATTTTAACTAAATAATTCTTCAATTCTGTCAGTTGCATAATAATTGACATTCCTACCAGTTTTTTTTGATTTTATAAACCCCGTTTTCTCTAAGCTCTTCAAGTCTTTAATGGCAGTGAGTTTAGAGACGTTATTTATGTTCATGTGAACCTTCCAAGAAGTGCTCCCTTCAGGATTTTTATATAAATATTGGAGAAGCTGAATTTGTCTTTCGTTTAGGCCGTGCTGTTCCTGGCATCTCTTTCTCATCATTAAATTTTCTTTGGACTTTTTTTTCATATATTCTTCAAAGTCCGCCACTGCATATTTAATCCTTCTGATGTTATAGTCGACAAAATAGGTCAAATCGTAATCATCTTGCTCACTATAAACGTATGCCATAGCATATTGTATCCTAGCTCTCTTTATTACAGTAGAGATAGGTAAATATGAGATTGCCCAATAATCCTTTTTTAATAAATACCAATGAAAAATCAGTCTGGCCAATCGACCATTACCATTGGTAAAAGGATGCAAATACCCCAGCCAGAAATGCAACATTATTGCCTTAATCACAGGATGGACAAAAGGGCCTTCCCCCAATTCATCGTTTGCAAATTTCACAAATCTTTCTATCTCATCCTGTAAAAACGAGGTTTTTGGAGGAGTATGATAAATTGTTCCGTCCCTGCTATCAGATACTATAATATCGTCTTCATCGGTCCTAAATCTGCCAACTTCTTCCTTCGATACGGTATTCTCCATCAGTAACGAATGCAACTCAAGTAACATATCTTTATCTAATTTTTGTTGTTTATATTTTTCCTCAATACTTTTCATTGCAATAAAATTGTTCATAATCATCTGTTCACCCTCTGTCCTGGGTTTTCTCCCCTCTCTAAGCATCTTTTTTGCCACAACTCTCACCGTATCCGCACCTTCAAGTTGAGAAGAAGCGATTGCTTCTTCCATAATTCCCCGACTGATGAATTTGTATGCGTTTTTTTCATCCACCTGGTTGCCAAAGCCTATAATCCTGCCACCGGTATTCATATCCAGTTCATGTAAAAATTCATCGTAATCCGGAAGTTTTATCCATCTAAAGAAACTCCCAGATTCAGCCTTAATGGGTGTTTGTTCTGATTTCGTTTTCCTGAAAAATTTAATTACTGACCAATATTCTTCTTTTGAAATCCACTTAGGTAAAGGTTTATGTTTTATTTCATCCCAATATATATACTTTGGGTACATTGATCGAGTAATCAAATCAACTACCTCTTCATTATTATTCTTTGCAAAATCAATAAGAAGACGATAAACTTTTTTTTCTTCTAATTTTGAATCGGGTTTTTCTAGCTTAAAAATACTCATATTTATAAGGTAATTAATATTAAATAGGTATATTATATACCAATAATATACCTATTTAATACCTAATGTCAATAGGTATATTATATACCAATAATATACCTATTTAATACCTAATTTAACCCTTCCATCTCCCCCCAATTCTCCCCGGCCTTAGCTTCCACTTTTACCGGCACAGAGAGCTTGATGGCGTTCTCCATCATTGGGATTATCTTTTTCGCCCAATGCTCCAGTTTTTCCGTTTTTACCTCAAAGACCAGTTCGTCGTGCACCTGCAGTAGCATCCTAATTTCGGAATTTCCCGATTTTTTTATTTCTTTATATATATCTATCATCGCGACCTTGATGACGTCCGCGGCCAGGGACTGGATTGGAAAATTTATGGCCGCGCGCTCGGCTGCGGCGCGAATGGCCCACTGCCGCGCGTGGATTTCGGGGAAACGGCGCACGCGCCCGAGCTCGTTGGTCACGAATCCCTGCTCGTGCACGACCTTCTTGATGTTCTCTATATAATCGTTGATGCGCGGATAAGCCGCAAAATACCTGTCGATGAATTCCTTGGCCTCGGCGCGGCTGACCTGACCGATGCGCGAAGACAGCCCAAAACTGGATAGCCCGTAAAGTATCCCAAAGTTGATAGTCTTTGCGTCGCGGCGCATATCCTTGGTCACGCCTTCTTTAGGCACGCCGAATATCTCCATCGCGGTCTGGGTGTGGATGTCCTCGCCCCGCTTGAACACTTCAAGCATCTTTTGGTCCTGGGCCAAGTGCGCCACGATACGCAGTTCTATCTGCGAGTAGTCCAAAGACAAAAGCGTGAACCCCTTGGCTGCCACGAACCCTTTCCTTATCTGACTGCCCAAACCTGTGCCGCGCACGGGAATGTTCTGCAGGTTCGGGTCGGACGAAGACAAACGTCCCGTTGCCGTTACTGTCTGGTTAAAGCTGGTGTGCAACCTCCCGTCTTCCGGATCTACCAGTTTCGGCATAGCCAGCAGATAAGTGTTCTGCAGCTTGGAGAGCTCGCGGTATTGCAGCAATTTCTCAATGACCGGATGCTGACCCACCATCTTCTCCAACTCCGAAGCCGCGGTGGACAGTCCGGTCTTAGTCTTCTTGTTGTCCGGCGACTGCAACCCCAGTTTATCGAACAGCACTTTCTTCAGCTGCAGCGGAGAATTAATGTTCAGTTCCGGCTCGTCGGTCAGTTTATGGACCTCTTTTTCCAGCTTACTTATCTCTTTTTCCGTCTCCGCGGCCAGGCTGGCCAGTAATTTTACGTCCAGTTCTATCCCCCAGCGTTCCATATCCGCCAGGACCTCCACTAAGGGCATTTCGATGTCAAAAAAAATCTTTTCAAGGTTGGCTTTTTTTAATTCCGGCCCATAAAGCGACCTTAGCCGGTAGGTCATATCCACGTCTTCGCAGGAATATCGCGCCACTTTTTCCTCGTCCACCTGGTCCATGGTGATCTGTTTCTTGCCCTTACCAATAAGCTCCTCAATAGGCTGCATATGGTAACCAAGCTCGGTAAAAGCCAGGGCCGGCAAATTATGTTGTCGTGTGCCGGGATTCAAAAGATACGAAGCAATCATGGTATCAAAATACAGGTTTTTTGGCTCGAATCCCGCGTTCTCCAGTACTTCTAGGTCATATTTCAGGTTATGGCCGACGAGCTTCGTCTCGCCTGACAACATTGCCTTAAGCTCAGCCGACCGCACGGCCAAATCCCGCGGCACGTAATACGCACTGCCCTCACTACAGCACAAAGCGATGCCAACCAGTTTAGCGCGGATAGGGTTTAAGCTGTCACTTTCCGTGTCCAAGGAAAGTTCAGGCTGCTTTTTAAGATCCTTAACAATCTTTTTAAGTTCCGCTTCGCTTTTGACCAGTACGTATTTCTGTTTGCCAATGAGTTTGTGCGGCAAGTTGGGATTACCGGCCACTGCGAACTCTTCGGCCTTGGCAGTCGCGCCGTAGACCTTGGGTAATTTGGAAATAAGGCTCTTGAATTCCAGCTCCTGGAATAGCTTGAATGCGGCTTTAAAATTCTCCTGGCTGAATTCGTATTTGGGCAGATGGACATCCACGGGCACATCGCGCTTTATTGTTGACAATTCGAAAGATTGTCGCGCGCCGGCTTCGTCTTTCCTCAACAGCTCCAGCACCCGCGGCTTAATGTCCTCAGGGTTTTTCTTCGCCTTTACCGCCCTGTACAACTTGTCCAACGTACCATATTTCTGGATAAGCTCAACCGCGGTCTTTTCTCCGATGCCGCGCACGCCCGGGATGTTATCGGACGGGTCGCCCTTGAGCGCGCGGTAATCCAGCATCTGGTCCGGCCTTAAGCCGTAGCGGTTCACCACCGCGGCCTCATCGTAGATCACGGTCTCGGTCAGGCCCTGCTTTAGGGTATAAACTTTGACACAGTCGTCCACGAGCTGCAAGGTATCCAAATCACCCGTAACAATAAACACTTCGCATTCGCCATGACAGCGCTTACACACGTCCGCCGAAAGTGTGCCGAGCAAATCGTCAGCCTCAAAACCTTCTTTTTCAAAAATGGGGATGTTCAGCGCGCGTACCACTTCCTTGACCCGCGGGATCTGGTCGTAGAGTTCTTGATCAGCTTTGACCCGCTGGGCCTTATATCCTTCATACTGCAAATGCCGAAAGGTCGGCGCGGCCAGGTCAAAAGTCACGGCGATGTGCGTAGGCTTGATGTCCGCAATGGCGCGCAGCAATATCAAAGTAAAACCGTAAACGGCCCCGGTCATCTCCCCGCCCCTGGTGGCTAGATGTGGCATGGCGTGGTATCCGCGGTGGATCAAGGCATTGCCGTCCACCAGCATATATCTCGATTTATCCTTCGGTTCGGTCATTGTCCTTACTTTATATCGCTATCTTATTATATCCCAGCCGCAAAAAAAATACACCCCCCGCGCGTAAGCGGGAGGCGTATTTTCTCTGTCTTATCTGACACTAATAATAACCGGGTCAGCGGCTGCCATTTGTCCATCGGCCCCCACTACCCGATAATTGATGGTGTAGGTAACGCCCCGCTGGCAGGACTGCACCTGGGCGGTAACACCGCCGCTTAACGTTGACGCGACCCACGGCTTAATTTCCCCAGCCGCGAAAACTCCGCCAGGGCAGGCATCAGCCTTATTGGCGGTATAGGTCGAGGAAGCACTAACCGCCCCCGTCGATCTCCACTCATAAGAAATATAATCTCCGGCATTGACCGTTATGTTCTTCTGGCCATTTGCGATTAATGAAGCTGTTAGCGCAGGATTGACTTTCAAAGTATAACTCTTGCTGGCTGACGCCCCCGCTCCATCGTTTAAGCTAACAGTTATAGAATAAGTTCCTGCGGCGGCAGGCGCACCTAAAAAGTTGACGACTGATCCGCCTATAGCACCCGTGTTACCAATATAAGACGGTGCCTGCATGCCCGACGGCAAGCCGGAAACCGAGACATTGACCGTTTTGTTTCCGTTGTAAGTAAACGCGACCGTGCCTGCGTAGGCTTGGCCAACTGTAGCCGCAGGCAAGCTATTGGTAGTAATAGAGAGGGAAGCAGCGGCAGTAACAGTTAACGTTACCGGGATTATCTTGCTTTGCCCGCCTGCGGTAACTGTGATGTTGGCATTATAAGTCCCGGCAGTGTAAGGATATGCCATAAAGACTGTAACTGTAGCCGGACCCGTGCCGCAAATGGTCACGCCAGTCCCACAAACTGTGCCACCAGACAAATCCAAATTAAATATTCCTGGACCGGCAGAAGCTTGCCAGGCAGTCGTGGCAGATCCGGGATTGATATAGATCGATTGGCTATTTGGATAGTCTCCTCCGGCAGTAGCGGTAAATGTCAGGCTGCTGGGCGAAACACTCAGGCTCGACTGCGGATTAACCACCAGATTGAACTGTTGCGTCCTAATTAGACCGTTATTATTATTCAAAGTCAAAGTTACGCTGTAGGTACCGGCTTGCGTCGGCACGCCAGCCAAAGTTATTGTGTTCAGCTGCGAAGGCATGCTATAAGTGGTCTCGGATATAACAGAAGCCGTACCACCCAAGGCCGGTATCCCGATACCGCTAGGCAAACCCGTAAAACTCACTTTTATAGAACTATTGCCAGTTTGACTGAAGGTTATGGCATTAGAAGCATAAGACTGGCCTACTGTTGCCACTGGCAAGGAAAAATCATTGATTGACAATGTCGCTGGCACCGAGTTGGTTGAAGAAGGATTAATGGTCAGGTTAACCGGAATGATCACGGGCGAACCTGCAAAATTCCCAGTGATTTTTATGTATGTCGTATATTTGCCAACACTCAAGCCCGCGGGATTGACGGACGCGCCCAAACCGTTCTGAACGTTCGGATTGGCGGTCATCACGTCTTTGTTATAAGTGCCATTCAGCCAGCTCGGCTGATTATCCAAGACCAACTGGAAGTTGACGGGCTGGGAGCTGATGTTAACGAAGACCATGGACTGCTGCTGATTGGCAGTGTCCCCCTGGTTAGCGGTGAACTCAAATGAGTTCTGGGATAACTGGAAAGTGGACGGCAAAGAGGAAGGATAATCGGACACCTTCACGTTTAAGGTATTCTTTGCGGTACCTTTGTTGGCATCGGTTACTGTGGCAGTGACGGTATAAATCCCCGCACTCGTCCATTTATGGTATTGGGTGCAAGGGGATCCAGAGATGAAATTACTCCCCAACGATGGCGCGGAGCCATCACCCCAATCAATGGAATAATTCAGGGACCCGTAAGGACTGGTGGAAGTAAAAGTATAGGCCTGCAACTCGCCTACCTTAACGCTTGTAGGACCAGTGATCACCGGGGCCGTGATTGTGGTGGCGTTCATATTCTGCCCGCACTTGCCGGTTATCTGGTCTATTGCGCTACTGCAATTGATATTCTTATATGGAACTACGCCGATCTGCGGCAAAACGGTTTCGGCGCTGTTGGCCGGGACCACCTGGGAGAATGTCCAGCCCCAGGAATTGAAGATATCAACGGTAGGGATACCATATAACCCGTTACTGCTGACCAGGTAGATGGTGCCGTTCTTGTTTATCAATTGGTTAGCCCTGGCAGTCTCCGTCGTATTCTGTCCGCACTTGCCGGCGATCTGGTCAAACACGCTGCTGCAATAGGGGTTACGGGATGGCACTATTCCGACCTGGGACATCGCCATTTCTGCGCTATTGGCCGGAAGCATGTTGGCGAACGACCAACCCCAAGAATTAAAGACCTCCAAGGAAGGGATGCCGTACAGGCCACTTTGGCCTACTAAATAAATAGTGGAACCTTCCTTATAGACCAACTGCCCGACGCGAGCTGTGCTGGAATTAGGTAAAGCCACTAAAGAAGAATTGCTGCCGCAAGTTCCCACAATCTGGTCCAAAGGATTGCCGCAGGATGGGTTTTTGGATGGGACCAGGCCAATCATCTGCAAGGCTAGCTCTGCGCTGTTAGCAGGTAGTACTTGACTGAACGAATAGCCCCAGGAATTGAAAGTTGCGAGATTAGGAAAACCATAAAGCCCTTTCTGTCCGACCAAATAGACAGTGCGGTCGCCTGTATTATAAACCAGTTGGCCGACACGGGCTGCAGTGGTTGACTCCCCAAGTACTCTAGCTTGGACTTTGACAGGCCAATTAAAGGCATCAAGCGAAACACTATTGCTTGAATCAATGTCAAAGGTCAAAGATAATAAAGCGACTGGAACAGCCGCCAGGACCATTATAGCTACAGCCATCACGGAGCTGATTTTCGCTCCAAGCACCGACTTTAAAAGACGTAAAGTCTCAATAGCTTGGAAACACTTAGGGTATACTGGTAAGGAAAGGAGTCCTCTATGGCATATTCACTAAATCCTAAGCTACCAAGGCTTAGAG
>Ga0078972_1009458_pt1 | contig 19222 bp, 17 predicted proteins | sample YelNatPaOPGAMG01_FD_67568 | JGI IMG/M metagenome (GOLD analysis project Ga0078972, IMG submission 67568) | Hot spring thermophilic microbial communities from Obsidian Pool, Yellowstone National Park, USA - OP-RAMG-01 (SPADES assembly) (version 2) | ecosystem: Environmental > Aquatic > Thermal...
CTCTCCCCCCTGAAGCCTCCCCTTGTCCGCTAAAAGACCTGCCTTTGATCGTGTTAGTTCGGTCGCGCGCCCCCTCCAGGTTGCGCCGACCAACCTGCCAAACCCCCTCCTGGGCTGGGGCCGGGCGGTGGCCCGGCAAGAGACCCGGCTGGAACCCAGGCGATGATGACTTTTGCATGCGCCTCACTGACCATAAGAACTTGCACACACTCGTCAACGGGAGTACAATAGAGGTCGCAGCACGGACCCTATCAGGTGAGGTGAAAGACTATGCCCACATACGAGTACAAATGCGAAACTTGTGGCATCCACTTTGAGCGTTGGCAGCGGATGACCGACGAGCCGCTGAAGAAATGCCCGGAGTGCGATGGCCCGGTGCATCGGGTGCTGCACCCCGTGGGCATCGTCTTCAAAGGCTCCGGCTGGTACTGCACCGACAACCGGTCGAGCTCGTCATCCATGATCCCACCCAAGGACAAGGCCGAGTCCAAGTCCGAAAGCAAGGGCGAAGAGAAGGAAAAGAAGTAGGGCGCTGCGCCCGGCGCCACCAATGGGGCCTTGTATACGCGTATGAGGCGACAGGAGCACAGGCTTGTGCTCCTGTCGTGTTGTGAGATGGGCAACCACTTGCTGGGCCTGTGTCGACGCGCTGAGCCCAAGAGCTCGGCGCCTGCTGGCTGTGAGTTCGCCCCTGAGGAGGCTTGATGGCGCCCCCGCGCACCGGATATGCCGAACTGGGGTGGCCCAACCGCGAGCTGGCGCTGCTGAACGACATTGCGCTGGCGGCCACCCGCCTGCGCGGCGTGCAGGCAATACTCGATTTCTCCCTGAGAGCCGTGGTCGATGGCCTCGGCCTCGATAACGGCATGATCTATCTCTTCGACGACAGCCAGGGCCGCTACGTCCTCCGCGCATACTATGGCCTCACCCCCGAACTGGCGGCGCAGATCGACCGCCGCAAGAGAGAGATCGGCGAGTCGCCCGTACAGATCACCGAGACGGGCCGGCTCGACTATACGCCCGACATGTCGGTCAAACGGCACGGCCCGGGCTCTTACGTCAGCCCTGGCCTGCTCTCGCATATGGAGGCCCGCTCGGGGGTCAGGCTGCCCCTCCTTTCGATGGGCAGGGCTGTCGGCGAGATGGACCTGATGTCGCGGCCCGGCCATCCGTTCGACCGGCCCTATGCCGAGATGCTGCAGATGGTGGCGCGGGCGGTCGGCATCGCCATCGACAACGCCCAGCTCTTCGAACAGACGAGGCATCTGGCCGCGCTGGAGGAGCGTGAGCGCCTGGCGCGTGAGATGCACGACGACCTCGCCCAGATGCTCGGCTCCGTCCACATGCGCGTGATGACCGTGGATGCCCTCCTGGCCGATGGCCACGTCGCCGACGCTCGCGCGCGGCTGGCGGACCTTGAAGAGGCGTGCCAGCAGGCCTACAGCAGTGTGCGCGAACTGATCGCCACCCTGCACGTCACCGTCTCTTCGGGGGCCGAGCTGCTGCGCGCCCTGCAGGGTTGGCTCGAGGAGTATCGCCGGCAGGGCGACGCTCAGGTCGAGCTGGAGGTCGAGGGGGAGGCGCCACCCCTTGGCGCCGAGACCGCATCGCAGCTGCTGCGCATCGTGCAAGAGGCGCTCACCAACGTGCGCAAACACGCCCGCGCCAGCCGGGTTAAGGTGCGCTTCGCCCGCGAGGGCGACGAGGCCATGGTCGTGGTCGAAGACAACGGCCAAGGCTTTGACCTCGCCCGCCTCAATGGCGAGGGCCGCAGATCGTTCGGCCTCCAGGTCATGCGCGAACGGGCCCAGAGCGTCGGCGGCAGCGTGCAGATCGATTCCCGGCCCGGCCACGGCACCACGGTGCGTATTCGGCTGCCTTTGGCCTAGAGGGTTGAAGCATTATGAGCCCATTGCGCGTGCTCGTAGTCGACGATCACCCCCTGTTCCGCCAGGGGTTGGCAGCGCTTCTGGCCACCAGGCCGCAAGTCGAGGTCGTGGGCGAGGCCGGCGACGGGCTGGAGGCCCAGATGCTCGCCCAGCGGCTGCGGCCCGACGTCATCCTGATGGACGTCCGCATGCCCCGCTGCAGCGGGCTGGAGGCGGTGCGGGCGATCAAAAGCTTGCTCCCTGGCGTGCACATCCTCATGCTCACCGTGTCGGACCGCGACCAGGACCTGTTCGACGCCATCAAGGGCGGTGCCGAGGGCTATCTTCTCAAGAACGTGGGGTTGGAGGAATTGATGGCCGCCCTTGAGGGAGTGCGCAGGGGCGAGGCGGCGCTCCCAGGCTCCATGGCCTCGAGCTTGCTGCGCGAGCTACGTGCCGCCGGCCGGGGCCGCGCCGGTGGGCCGGGGGCCCCCGACGAGCTGACCGGGCGCGAGGTTGCCGTCTTGCGGTTGGTGGCCAACGGCGCCACCAACCAGGAGATCGCCGCCTCGCTGGGCCTCAACGAAAAGACCGTCAAAGCCCACCTGAGCAGCATCCTCGCCAAGCTGCACCTGCGCAACCGTGTCCAAGCCGCCACCTATGCCGTGCGGGCAGGGCTGGCCGGCGGCACTGCATCCACCCTTTCGACGGGCCGCGAATAGCCCACCTGGGCGAGGTTCCCCGCCGCTCCCGTACCCCAAGAGGGCCATTGTGCATCTTTGCACAATCGCCCTCTTTTACTACCGCCTTCTCCCCGGAAGACTCTGGTGCGCCGACAGCGAGGCCGCTACAATGAGAATGAACGGCCACAGCCAGCGAGCTTGTGTGGCGTATCGAGTGCGATCATGACAGGGAGGAGAGACTCATGGCTACTGGAAAGCGGACCGCGTTGAGCCGCCGCGACTTTCTCAAGGGGGCGGCCGCCAGCGCCGTAGCGGTTGCCGGGGCGGGCGCCCTCGCCGGGTGCCAGGCCCCAGCTGCGGCGCCCAACATGCCCAGCAAGTGGGACTATGAGGCCGACGTGGTGGTGGTGGGCTACGGCGGGGCCGGTGCGGTGGCCGCCATCACGGCCTTCGATGCCAAGGCCAAGGTGCTGATCCTCGAAAAGGCGCCGGAAGGCAAGGAGGGCGGCAACACCCGCGTGTCGGGGAACATGTGGTTCAGCCCCCGGCCTGTGGATGCGGCCATCACCTACTACAACGCCATGTCGGGCCCCTTTGCCGCGCCGCCGGAGATGGTGCGCGTGTGGGCCGAGGAGATGGGCAAGGTCAACGACTTTGTGACGGCCCTCGGCGGGCAGGTAGGCGAGCTCAACATCTTCAACCCCGAGTATCCCGAGCTGCCCGGCAACGAATGCGCCAAGACTTTTGCCAACCCCACGGCTATGCAGTCGAAGCTGTGGAAGCTCTTCAAAGAGAACGTCGACAAGCGCCGCATTCAGGTGCTCTACGGCACGCCGGCCAAGGAACTGGTGCAGAACCCCACCACCAAAGAGATCCTGGGCGTCATCGCCGACCAGTCGGGCAAGACCATCGCCGTCAAGGCCAAGAAAGCCGTCATCCTCACCTGCGGTGGCTTTGAGAACAACCAGCAGATGATCCGCGACTACCTCCACTGGGAGGCCGGCTACCCCAAGGGAACCCCCTACAACACCGGCGACGGCATCAAGATGGCCCTCGCCGTCGGTGCTGACCTCTGGCACATGGGCAACGTGGCGGGGCCCGACTTTAACCTCAAGGTCCCCGACTATGACTTTGCCTTCGGCTACAGCCTCAGCCCGAACCCCAAGAGCTGGATCGTGGTGGGGAAGGATTCGAAGCGTTTTGTCGATGAGAAGGCCGGGACGCGCCACGGCAAGGTACTGCTCCATGGCCGCTGGGAGCCGCTCCCCATGCCGGTGCCCTGCCACCTGATCTTCGATGAGAAGGTCCGCGCCGGTGGGCCGCTGTACTCTACCACCGAGACGTTCTGCTGGTACAGCGTGGTCGAGGCCTACCGGTGGAGCAAGGACAACATGACCGAGATCAACAAGGGCTGGATCGTCAAGGCCAACACCATCGAAGAGCTGGCTGCGCTCATCAAGCGCGACCCGGCTGCGCTCAAGGCCACCATCGACGAGTACAACAAGGCCTGCGCGTCGGGCGTAGACCCCATCTATGGGACGGCCAAGGCCAACCTGGTGGCCATGGACACGCCTCCCTTCTATGCCATGGAGGTGTTCCCGACCTTTACCAACACCCAGGGCGGGCCGCGCCGCAACGAGAAGGCCCAGGTCCTCGACACGAGCGGCAAGCCGATCCCGCGCCTGTACTCGGCCGGCGAGCTGGGTTCCATCTACGGCAACCTGTACAACGGCGGTGGCAACGTGGGCGAGTGCATGGCCTTTGGCCAGATCGCAGCCAAGAACGCCGTTGCAGAAAAGCCCTGGTCGTAGCAGCTCCCAAGCCCGCCCCAGCCCCAGGCCTGACGGGTCGGGGCTGCCGCTCCGGCGCTGGAGGTGACATGTTGGGGGCCGGGCTATCCTCAGCCCGGCCCCCTGGGCGGGGGTTTGGCACCGGGTCGGCGCGGAGCGTGTAGCCCGGTCGGTGGCCCGGCGGCCGCCAAGGAGAAGCCCTGGGCGTAACGGGCGGCCCAGGGACCGGCCAACCCGTGTGACAGGCGGCAGGCAGTGGCCACGCAGGCGCTGGCCACTGCCTGCCGCGCTGCCGTTGTGGCAACGGAGGCCAGGCGCGGCCCTCGCGCGTATGGCCTGACCCTATGATGAGGAGGAACAATCACTTGAAGCGGTTCACCTGGCTCAGCCTGGGCCTCTTGCTCTTCGTGACCGCTTGCTCGCCGGCGAAGGGCGTGCCTGCTGCGGCACCGCCCACGGCGGGCAGTGCCAGGCTCGAAGAGTGGGCGGCCAAGTTTCCCCAGCAGTACAAGGAGTGGAAAGAATCGGTGCATGGCACAGCCTTCCTGGCGGGCAATACCGACGCCCCGAGTTGCACCGGCTGTCACACCGACCCGGCGAGTGGCGCCATCAACTCGCCGGCCTTCCGCCTCAACATCCCGGCCACCTGCGCCCGTTGCCACTCCGACGGGGCGCTGATGGCCAAGTACAACATCCCCGCCGACGTCTACGACACCTACCAGGCCGACTATCACGGCATGATGATCGAATACTACCGGGCTCACGACCCATCCACCTGGCGTTATGAGGCCGTCTGCAGCGACTGCCACGGTGCCCACGCCATCTTCAAGCCCGAGGATCCCAGGTCGAGTGTCGCCCAGGCCAACTTGGTGACCACGTGTCAGAAGTGTCACCCCGGCGCTCCCGCCAGCCTGGCCTCATCCGGCGCCGGGCACTACCGCACCGACCGTGCCGCGCCCGCCCTGGTCTACTGGATCGGGGCCATCTACCGCTTCGGCCTGATCCCCGTGGTGATCGGCCTGATGTTGGCCTACATCGCCCTGGATATCGTGCACCGCCTGCGCACGCGCGGCGCGAGGAGGAGTGAATGATGCAGCGCTCCGAACCAACTGCGGTCACCCGCTTTGCCCTCAGCCAGCGGATCGAGCACATCCTGCTGATGGTCTCGTTCACCATGCTGTGCCTGACCGGTCTCCCGCAGAAGTACCACGAGGTGGCCTGGGGGCAGGCGATCCTCTCGTTCTTGGGCGGTGTGGCGACGGCGCAGACGATCCACCACCTCTTTGCTGCCATGTTCCTCTTCGAGGCCGTGTATCACCTGGTGGTCCTCGCTCTGGAGCTGGCCTTCGCCCGCCACAAGCCCCTCGGCATGCTGCCCGGCCTGCAGGATGTGAAGGACGGCCTGCAGTCGGTGGCATACCTGGCCGGCCTGAGGCGGGATGCGCCCCGCTACGACCGCTACGATTTCAAGCAGAAGGTCGAGTACTGGGCCATGATCTGGGGGACGTTCAGCATGGGCATCACGGGCATGATCCTGCTCTTCCCCGTCATCGCCACCCGCTTCCTGCCCGGGGTCGTCGTGCCGGCGTCGAAGGTCCTGCACGGCTACGAGGCGGTGCTCGCCTTCCTGGCCATCATCACCTGGCACCTGTACAACGCCCACCTGTCGGCGGGCGCCTTCCCGCTCGATACCAGCATCTTCACCGGCAAGATCTCGTTGGAGCGGCTGAAGGAAGAGCACCCGAAGGAGTACGAGCGCCTGATGGCGGCCAAGACCACCGGCAGCGCCAAGAGTTGAGGCCACTCCCTTTGATGCGGCCGCAATACGGAGGAGGAAGCAGTGCCAAAGGTCGTCAAGATTGTGGTGGCGGTGCTGGTGGGCGTCCTCGCAGTGGGCGCCATGGCCATGCTGGCCCTGCGCGATGCCAGCCGCCGGCCCGAGTTCTGCAACTCATGCCACATCGTAGAGCCCTACTACCAGTCGTGGGCCGCGGGTGACCTCTTGGCCCACGCCCACGAGCAGGCAGGCATCTCTTGCCAGACCTGCCACCCGCAACGGACCATGACGGTGGTCCACGAGGTGGTCACCAATTGGAAAGAGGGCGACTTTGTCGTCATCACCGATGAGAAGGTGCCCAAAGAGGCGTGCTTGAGCTGCCACGGTGACTATGCCACCCTGGCCGAGCGCACGAAAAACCTGGACCCCAACCCACACGCCACACACCTGGGCGAGGAAGAGTGCTACCAGTGCCACAAAATGCACAAGCCCTCGCCGCTCCTGAACTACTGCCTGAGCTGCCACCATACGGGCACCTACCAAAAGTGCACCGATTGCCACGAGGACCAGGGGGGCGCCCAGAGCGGCGGCTGAGTATGCGGGGGCTCGCGCAGCCCTGGGCCAGGCGGAGGAACTGGGTGCGGCCAGGGAGGCCGTCCGCCGCCGGGCGAGGGACCGGGCTACACGCTCCGCGCCCCACCCGGTGCGAAACCATTCCCAGGGCCCAGGCCGGGAGCGAGCGGAGCTCAACAGGGCGCAGCCGTTCGGCGCGGCGCGAGACCCACTTGTCGCTCTGAGCGGCTCCTGCGGCCTGCTTTCAGCCCGGCGCCAAGCGAGCGGAGAGTCCTTGCTGGCCATGGCGGCACGCCCGGAGTGGTTTGGCGCCACGGCAAGCAAGGATTCTTCGCTGGAGTTGGCGCCCCTGTGCTGCCTGGCCGTCACTGCCGCTCAGAATGACCCCCCACGGCGACGGTGGCCAGCAGATTCACCGACGATTCTGGCATACACCCCCTGGCTGCACATCTTGAGCGGCAGAGCGGCCGGTGTTATAATGCGCGTGCCGCCGGCCTGTCACGGCGAGGGAGGCCTGCGCCCGCTCATACCGTCCGCCTAGCTGCCACCACCCAAGGAGGTGTGCATGCCTCAGCCTTCCTTCGGCAAGAACGCTCTGATCATCCTGACTGCTGAGAGCGTGGCTGCGGCCCACACGGCTATCGACGAGATTGCGCGCCTGGGCGGCCACATCGTGCACGTCTACCCCCCGCGGGTGCTGATCGGCGATGTGCCGGCTGAGGCCGACCACCAGGTGCGCGCCCTGGCCAATGTGGGCCGCCTCTACCGCAACCGGGTGGACCTGGCGGAGGTGGAGCCCTTTGGTCCGGCCGTGGTGCAGGCCGTCAAGGGCTGGAACCGCGGTTTTGCAGCCTCGTTCCGGGCGCTGAAATCGGGCCGATCGAGTGAGGGGCGCTCGTGGGGGGCGCCTGGCTATGCGGCCGAGGGGCCGGTGCAGGCCCCGCCTGGCCACCGAGGGAGCGATGTGCCCGGCCGCCCCACGGCCCCCGGCGCCGATACCAGCGCCTACCTGATCGGCAAGGTGGCGACGAGCATCGTGCTGGTCGAGGGCACTGCGGCGCGCTACTCCTTCTCGCCGATGGAGCGCGACACGGTCGTGGCCGAGATCCAGGACGGCTTGGGCTGGCTGGCGAGGTGCGAGCCCAGGGCACGCGTTTCGTGGTTCTACGAAGTGAGCCAGATCCGCCTCGACATCGACCCCGCCCGCCTGGCCGATTTCAGCGAGGATACCTGGCGCGATGCGGCCATGGCCAAGCTCGGCTACCCCGCCAGTTGGGACGGCCTGGAGCAATATGTGCGCGACCGCCGCACCGCCCTGGGCACCGAGTGGGCCTTCGCCATCTTTGTCACCCGCTTTCCGCTTTGGCACTTTGCCTACGCCTTCAAGCCGCGCGTCGTCGTCAACTTGGATCTGGATGGCTGGGGCGTGGATAACCTCGACCGCATCATCGCCCACGAGACGGCCCACATCTTTGGCGCAGCCGACGAATATGCCGAGAGCAAGTGCGACTGCCAGGAGCGCTGGGGCTTCCTGCAAGTGGAGAACGGCAACTGCGAGCTCGGCGCCGAACATCACGAGCCCTGCATCATGAGCCACAATGCCTGGGCCATGTGCGAGTTCACCCGCGGCCACCTGGGCTGGCGCGACTCCAACGGCGATGGCGTGTTCGACCCCCTCGACCGGCAGCCGGCCGTCGCCCCCAAGCCATGGTGGGCTCGCTGGCTGGCGCGCCTGCGGCGCCTACTCAAGCTCGATGCTGCGTAGCCGGGCAGAGAACAAAGAAAAGGCGGAGGAAGGAAACTCTTCCTCCGCTCGCATTCCGCTGGGCCATGCGCCCGCCCGCATGGCGGCCCTGGCCTGGCGCGCCTAGAGGCGGCGCATCCTCTCCTTGCCCTGCAGGTAGCGCAACTCGGCCTGCTTCTGCAGGATCTTGGCGCGCAGGCGGGCGTCATCGATCCGGTTCACAGCCTGGGCGCGCAGGTCCTCCAGCTCGCGCTGCGCCTGGCTCACCAGGTCCGAGGGGCGGGCTCGGCCGGTCGCGATGGCCTGGTTCACCCTGGCGCGCCACTCGCGTGACACCCCTTCGCCACCGAGGTTTTCTGACAACATCTGCCGGATTTCGCTGCCTTTGCGCGGTGCAAAGAGCAGCCCCAGGATGCCACCCACTGCGGCACCAAAGGCAAAGGCCGAAAGGAACCAGGCCGGCCGGATGCGCGGTTGCGCTGCGGCCTCTCGGGCCGTGTACCGCGGAGTCGTCGGTGGGGTCATGGGGCTGGGGCCCATCATGCCAGGCTGGGGGTACGGACCCATGCCCATGCCTGCACGCTCACGCTCTGAACTCTCCACTTTTCTTCACCTCATCATGGCAAGCCGCCACCGTCGCGCCGTGCTGCGCCATCGGCAGCGAACGGAGGCGGCCTGCCGGTTCTCGTATGGGGTTGCGGAGGTCTCCCCAACCCCCGCTCGGGTTCAGGACCGGGAGCACGGCTATCGAGCCTTTGACGGCCACCAGCAGGCCCTCGGGTGAGAGCCATCTGACCCCGCCGCCGCGGCAGAGGGTGCCGGGTTGGCCGATCCACTTTGCGCCGTCCCCACACCTTGTCCGGTGCCGTCGCAGGCCGAGCAGCAAGAAACGTGCCAGTTGGGGCGCCACAGCCCTCGCGGGGGGCGCGCCTAGTCGGCCAGGGCCTCGAGGGCGGGCGTGGTGGCATACTGCTCGTGCCACCCCTCGGCGATGGCCAGCGTTGGGCGGAAAGGCCGCGCCTCGGCCTGGGCGATGGCGGCCAGGGTGCGCAGGCGCTCGGCGGCCACCGTGTCGGCGAACTGGCCCCATTCGTCGCGGTGCAGCCGCGTGATCTCCTGCCAGATGGCGCGCCCCGCCAAAAAGCCCGCGGCGCCGCCGCGGCAGGCGATCTCCACCTGTTGGCGGAAGACGTCATAGTCGACCGCTGCCGACAGCAACACCCAGGGCACGGGCACCGCCTCGGTCAGGCGACGGCAGGCATCCAACGCCTGGGCGGGGCTGTGGTACTGCAAGTCGGCCGGGAACTCGGCTTTGAGCAGGTCCACCCCCAGCGGCACCAGGCGCCTGGCCGTCTCCTCGACGAGGCGCGGGCGCTCCTGCGCAAAGGCCTGCGAGTTCTTGGGCACCGCCGCATCGATGGCGTACGACATCGGCTCGAGGAGGAAGGGGATGTCGTGGGCCTGGCAGGCGCGGCCCACCCGGGCCACCAGCTCCTCCTGCTGGCCGGCCGTGGACGACTGGGGATGATAGTAGAGCAGCAGCTTGGCCGCCGAGGCGCCCATGCGCTTGGTCTTGCCCACATCCCAGCCGGGTATGAGCGCGGTGCGCCGGGCCGTGTCGGCTCCCTCGTAGCCCGAGGCCTCGAGGCTGACGATCAGCCCCACATCGCCGGGCAGGGCGCCCTGGGCGACGGCCTGCCCCGCCCCATAGATAGGGTCGAGGAGCACCGCGCTGGCGTGGGGGGCCAGGGTCCGCGTCAGGAGGAGCTTGAGGTCCACCAATACCTCATAGGGCACCTGGCCCGGCGCCGCCGGGTTGAGTGCCTTGCGCAGCGAGCCCCGGTGGTCGAGGGCCAGCATGGTAAAGACTCCGCGTCGATCGGCCAGTTGCTGCAGGCCGCGCAGCTTGCCTATGGCCAGTTGGTTGCCGTTCACTCTTCACCTCTTGCACTGGGCGGGGCCACGGCCGCGCCGCTTGGCGATTTGGGCCGACAGCTCGACGCCCAGCAGGATGATGAAACCCGTCAGGTAGAACCAGGCCAGAAGGCCGATGATGGCTGCGAGTGACCCGTAGACTATGGTATAGTTGGTAAAGCGAGAGAGGTACCATGCGTAGAGTTGGCGCACCGCCTCCCAAGCCACGGCGGTGGCCACGGCAGCCGGCCAGGCGTCGGCCAGGCGCACCCGGGTGGCCGGCAGCTTCCAGAACAGGAGCAGGAAAAGGGCCGCCGTGACGACCAGCGACGCCGCCAACGAGACGGCCGTGTACAGCGCGGCGATCTGCTCGGCGGTGAGGCCGGTGAACTGCATGCGGGCCAGCGCCTGGAACGAGGTGGTGGCCGAGCTGATCAGGAAAAAGACCACGGCAAAGGCCAACACCAGCCCAATCGCCAGCAGCCGCTGCACGATCGACGGCCGCCCCCCCGGGCACTCCCAGGCCCGGTTGACCACTGCCAGCAAGACGCCGAAGAGCCCCGAGGCGGCGTAGATAAAGCTCAGGGTGGCCAGGACGCCCACCGCGCCGGCCTGGGTCACCACCTGGCTGACGGTGTTGGCCACCACCTCCTGCGAGACGGGGATCACGCGCACCAGCAGGCTGACCACCTGCGCCCGCACGTCCTCCGTCCTGAAGAACAGGCTGCCCAGGGCGATGAGGGCCAGGGCCAGCGGGAAGAGCGTGAAGAAAAAGTAGTAGGCCATGGCCGCGGAGACGAAGGTGCCGTCGTGGGCGTTATAGCTGTCGAAGCTGGCCTTCAGCAGGCCGGGGACGCCGCCCAGGCGCCGGTTGGCCCCGGCCAGGGCGCGCTCGGCTGCCCTCACCGCGCCGCCGAGGCGCCGGCGCAAAAGCTCCATCGCCTCCGGCCCCCACTCCTCGCGAATGACCCCAATCTGCCGAACCTTCCAGCAATCCCTATGCCAGCCGGCGCGCCGGCGACTGGCACAGAACTTGCTCCCGCCAAGGGGGGGCTCACAGGGCCGGCGGGGTGACCCCCGCCGGCGGCTCGACCAAGGCCGAGGGCCGGCAAGGAAATGCCGGTCGACGCCGCCACCCGGAGGGCCATCCCTGGCTTCGCCGTCACCGGGGCGTACACACCCACGCGGGCAAGCCCCCTCACCCTCTCCCCCAAGGGGAGAGGGGGCGGCTGCCCTGCCACCAGTACGGCCATGGGGAGGCAGAATTGGGCTATCAGATCGTGGGCATCGACATGGAGCTCACCGAGCAGGTCAAACAGCAGGTGGCCGAGAAGGTCGGCAAGCTCGACAAGTTCCTGACCGCCATTCCCGAAGAGGCGGTCTTTATCCGCGTTGCCCTCAGCCAGGACCAGCGCGAGCGCGATTGGACCGACGCACTGGTGGATCTGGCGGTGCCCGGCAGGGAATTGGTGGCCCATGGCGAGGCCTCGACCCCTGAACACGCCGTCCATCTGGCGGTGCTCGAGCTGGAGCGCCAGCTCAATGATCTCAAGCAGCGCGAGAGGCCCTACATCTCGAAGGGGGCAAGGAGGCGCGTGTGACGCGGGTGCGCGGCCCGAGGCCGCTATCGATGCGCGAGGTGCCGGGCGCCGAGGTGGCGATCGAGGGAGTGTCGGCCGATGGGCTCCAGGAGTCGGTCACCATCACCAACCGCGGGCAGATCGACCAGCCGCTGACCGGTTGGGCTCTGGCGACCCTCCACGGCGGCCAGGTCTTCGAGTTCCCCGAGGGCACAACCTTGCCGCCAGGCGGGCAGGTGCGCGTGCTGAGCGGCGAACAGGCGCGGCCGGGCCAGCCCGGCGAGTTCCTCTGGTCGAACGAGTACCTGTGGAGCAACCACAGCGATACCGCCCTGCTCTTCGACGAGAAAGGGCACGAGGTGAGCCGTTTCACCTATCCGCGGCCCACCCTGCGCGAGAACCGCCGCCCCCGGCGCAAGATTCTGGACCGGGACCGCGCGGGCTTTCACCTGCGCGATTGGGACGAGATGCTGCCCCAAGACCGCGACTAGTACTTCAACCACCGTTCCGAGGGGGGCAGGGCGAGCCCTGTGGAGGTTGAACGATGGGAGAGATCCCGCTCCATCGCCGTGAGCGCGTGCAGAACGTCGAGGTCACCGAGACCGTCAGCGAGCCCACGCCGCTGATCCCGCTCAGCCGCACCAGTCACCAACTGGAGAACCCGGCCCTCGACATCCGTGGCTACCTCATGCTGGGCAGCGACGGCAAGCCGATGGGGCGCGTGGAGGAGCTGCTGCTCGAGGCCGACCCTCGCGTGATCGACCGGGGGCAGCCGCTGTTCCACGTCGAGTACGCGGCCGTTCGCTATACCGACAATGCGGGCCTGCAACAGTGGATTCTCGTGCCCATGGCTGTGATCAAGGAGATCCGCCGCGATGACCGCGTCGTGCTGGTGCGCGAGCCGGCCCAGATTGCCTGTTCGCAGGCCTATGGCTTCCGGGCGCCCGATGAGCTGACCCTGGAGGACGAGCAAGAGATCTACGCCCTCTGGGAGGTCGAGCCGCGCTGGGCCCGCTCGGGCCGCGGCCCGCGCCGGCTGGTCGAGGAGCGCCGCTGAGGGGGCCTGGCCGGCTAAGCCGGCCAGGCCCCTTGGGGGTGCGAGCCCATCTGCCCTGGTGAGGCGTCAGCGCACAAAGCGTGGCATCGACTTGAGCACGTCTTCGGCCTGGGCCACGATGCGTTCCACCAGCTCCTTGCAGGGCACGATGTCGTTGACCATGCCTGCAACCTGCCCGGCCATCACCGTGCCGTGGTTCACATCGCCCTCGACCACGGCCAGCCGCAGCTTGCCGGTGCCGAACTCGATGATCTCCTGCTCCGAAGCGCCGCGGCGCTCCAACTCGTCGAACTCGTGCGACATGGGGTTGCGCAGCGAGCGCACCGGGTGGCCGAGGGAGGTGCCGGTGACCATGGTGGCACGATCGCCGGCACGCACGATCTTGTCCTTATAGTTCGGGTGCACTTCGCACTCGCTGGTGCACACGAAGCGCGTGCCCATCTGGATGCCCACGGCGCCGAGCGCCAGGGCTGCTGCCAGCCCGCGGCCATCGGCGATGCCGCCGGCGGCCACCACCGGCACCTTGACGGCATCGACCACCTGCGGCACCAGGGGCAGGGTGGTCACCTCGCCGATGTGCCCGCCCGACTCCATGCCTTCGGCCACGATGATGTCGGCGCCCATGCGCTCCAGCCGTTTGGCCAGCGCCACCGAGGCCACCACCGGCATCACCAGGATGCCCGCCTCTTTCAGGCGCGGGATGATCGGCCCCGGGTTGCCGGCGCCGGTCGCCACCACCCTGACCCCCTCCTCGATGCAGATGCTCACCACATCGTCGACATAGGGTGAGAAGAGGGGGATATTGACGCCGAAGGGCTTGCGCGTCCGGCGTTTGGTCTCGCGCACCTGCGCGCGCACATAGTCGGGCGGCGCATTGCCTCCGCCCAGAATGCCGAGCGCTCCCGCCTCCGACACCGCGGCCGTCAGTGCGGCCGTGGCCACCCAGGCCATGCCGCCCTGCACGATGGGATGCTCGATGCCCAAGAGATCGCACAGCGGAGTTCGAATCAACCTTCACCTCCAAAGGTCACGCGCGTTGTGCTTGCTCGCTCACCCTCTATTATAACGCCTCCGTGCGCCCCAAGTTGCTGCGCAGTGGGTGGGGTGCGGAGCGTGCAGCCCGGTCCGTCGACGACAGCTCCACCGCTGGGAGCCCTTGGGGAAGGACCATAGACAGGACGGGCAGGATGATGGTGCGCCACCCCGCCCATCGGACGGCCCTGCGCGGCCGGCCATTGCGCCTACAACAGCAGGGCCATGCCCCCGGCCACCAGCGCGCAGGCCACCTCCACGGCCGTCACCTGCACGAAGCGGCGCAGCAGCCGGCCCCGCGCCAGCGCCTCGCCGTACCAGTGCTCGAGGTAGATGATGGCCGCCAGTGCTGCCAGGCCCAGGAGCACGATCGACGCATTCGATACGACGGCCAAGCCCCAGGGGTTGAGCCGCAGCGCCACGTAGAGGCTCTTGACCAGCTCCCAGACCTGCAGGGCGGCATACAGGGCCAGAACACCGCTCGTGGCCCAGGCCAGGTACAGGAGCGCGATGCGGGCTACACGCTTGAACACAGTCGCCTCCCTGGGGAGCACCCTGCCTCTACGGGCCAGGCCGGCAAGAGGGGCAATGGGCCCCCGGGTCACGCCTTGCGCCCGCGGCGGATGCGCCCGAGCAGCCGCTGCAGGAGGTTCGGGGGTGGGGGCGGGGGCACCGGCTCGCTCGCGGGCTCGACTGCCCGATAGTCAGGGTGCAGCAGTTCCATGTGCCGGGCCAACCGTTCGCGCCGCACCGGCCGCCGGCAGGCCGGGCAGGTCTCATAGCCCGCGCGCCAGGCGGGCACCTCGGAGTCGTCGTCGGGAGCGGGGGAAGGGCTAGAGTGCGGGGCAGGTTCCTCTTTTCCTCTACCTCGCCGGGCCAGCATCGAGCCTCCTCTCGGAAGCAGCCATGGGTCGAGCCGGATGATGGGCAAAGTGCAGACAGGGCGCAGCCCCTTAACGCTACTATACGCAGGATGGGCGGCGGGGTCAAAAGTGGCGCTCAGACGCGGGGTGGGGAGGCGGCAGGCGGCCATGCGCGGACACAACAGTAGGGGCGGTTCGCGAACCGCCCCTACTGTGCTGCCTACGCCGTGCCCGGGGCCTGACCGCCACCGCGCGCGAGTGCGGTCAGCCAACCGTCGCATCCCCGCTACGGGTGGATGACAATGTTGCCGCCACCGAGGGTCGTTGTCGGGTCGGCGGTATCGCCGGCACCGGCCTGGTTGTCGTACACGATCGTGCCCGTCGCTTTTTCCCAGATCTTGATGCGGAACTTGTCGGGCTCGCGGCCCTTGAGGTCGCCGTCGACGGCCGTGAGCATAAAGCCGTACTGGCCTGTGCCGTTGATCGTGCCCGTGCCTTTGTACTGCGCCTTGCTGCCGGCCACGACCAGCCAATCATAGACCTCGCTGTGGAAGTTCAGGTTGCCGGCCTGGAACTGGAACTCGGTCTGCCCGGTGGGCACCGTAGCGCCCTTCTTGTACCTGGAGACGAACGCAAAGCTGGCCCTGCCTGTCACATCCAGGTCGCCAGGGTTGTCGGGCGTGTAGGCGCCAGGCGGCGAGACAATCCAGCCACCGCCCGTGACAAAGCCGGCCGCCGGGTCATAGACCGCGACCAGCACGCACTGCGGCACACTGGTGTTGCCGGCTGCGTCGGCCCCGCGCACCCACACCTGGATCACTCCGGGCGATGAATAGCTGCCGAGCGAGGCGGTCACCTCCTCTCGCGAGCTGTCGAACCCGCCGTCACGGGGCACCATCGCCAGCCACGTGTCGGTTCCGTCCAGACTGTACTCGGCAGAGATGATCCTTGGGCTACCCGCAGCGCCGTCGCCCACCGTGGCACTGAGAGTGATCACGGTTCCGACCGGCGCCGGGTTTGGCGTGGCGCTCGTTGTGATGGGGAGCCAGCCTGCATTGCCGCTGATGGTGACCTCGCCAGCGGGCGGCTGAGTGAACGTGATGCCGCCACCGGTATTGCCTGTGACGGTGTTGTCGGTCACAGTGGGGTCGCTCACGTCGGCGGCGAAGAGGATGGCATCGCCGGTGTTATCCGCGATGGTATTGCCGGTCAGAGTCGGGCCAACCACTTCGCCCTGGAAGAGGATGGCGTTGCCGGCGTTCTCTTCAATGACGTTTGCGCTGAGGGTCGGGCTGATGACCCCTCCCTCGAACACGATGCCGTCGGCAGGCCAGTGAGCGACCTCGCAGTTCTGAATGACGGGGTTCGCCACGCCACTCGTGACCACGATCCCCGCGGTGCCTGCGCCAGCGCCGGCTCCCTCAGCGTGGATCCGGCTTACCGTGACATTGTTAGCAGCGATGGTGACGGCCGGTGAGCCGTAGCCGATGACCGTGCCATCGGAACCGATGAGCGTCACGCCGGGCTTGTCGACCACGATGCCGCCGGCATAGGTGCCAGGGGCCAGCCGCACTACACCCGGGGAAGTCACCAGGTCGATCGCTTCCTGCACGGGGTGCTTGTCGCCGGCCTGTGGCGAGCTGGCATCGGCCCAGAGGGCGGAGAAGTCGCCCTGGAACCCGATGGCGCTGCTGAGATCGGTGCCGCTGTCGAGCCACGGGGTATAGTCGACATTGGCGCCGACCGTGGCTGTCATCGCCGCAGCGCTGTTCGTGCCCCACCAGTTGCCCGAGGCGTCGACCAGGCTTGTGGCCCCGTTGTGTATCGGCTGGCCGGCGAGGTCCGAGAAGCTGTTGTTGAACAGCCTGATACCCGTGGACTCACCCAAGCCATCGCCCTCGCCCAACACCTCGACGCCATCCGTCTCTCCGCTGAAGCGGTTGCCCGTCGCGGTCAGCCCGGCGACCCCCGCTATCTCGAGCATGGCGCCGGGACTCTCCGAGCCTGGCGAGAGATGGACCTCGAAGGTGTTGTTCTCGAGGCTGCAGTTGGCGACGTTGTGCAGCGCAATGGCCTGCATGTCCCACGGAGCGAAGCGGCAGTTGCGCACGGTGATCCCGGAGAGCTGGCTGCCATCCTCCGAGCGGGCATACAGGGCAGGGCGGTGCACCCCCGCAACGCCCGTGCCCCCCCGAACCGTAAAGCCTTCGATGGTGACCGAGCTGGAGGCCACGACGATCACGCTAGGGCTGCCGCTCGTGTTGTAGATGATGGTATCGTCACTCCCCGCAGCGGAGCACAGCCTTACCGGCTTCTTGATCGTCATCATCGGCTCGTAGTAGGCGCCCGGCGCCACGTGCACCGTCCCACCCGCAGCGACCGCATTCACGCCGCGCTGCAGGCTCCCACTCCTCGGCGTCACCCAGACGTTGCCCGCCGACCGCATCACCAGGCCCAACCACTCCTGGTCCAGCCGGTGGTGGACCAGGTCCTCGATGGCAAAGTCGTCGGCACTGCTAAAGGTCACACCGCTGGCGTCCACATCCGCCAGAGATGCCACCAAGTCGTAGGCAGGCTCACCGCCAAGCTCAACCGGTCCACGCGACCCAGCGAAACTCGTGTTCTTGAGCACAATCGGCGACGGGCTGCTCAGGTCGACCATGAGCAGCGCCGCGTGCCGATTGCCCCAAGGGTCCAGGCCCGGCATCACGTCCGCGTTCACATCCAGCCCGTCGATGCCCAACCCCCTGGCATCGCTGTAGTGGCCGATGCTCACGCCCGACTGGAGAACCGGAGAGCCCGTCACCCTCACGTTGGAGAACGAGACAGCGCCCATAGGCCGCGCAGGCTCCTGCCACTCACCATTGATGACGATGCCGTAGAGCGCCTGCGAGGCATCGATCGTCACATTGCGCAGGGTGGCGCTGCCATTGTAGCCCCACAGCGAGATGTTCGCCGAGCTCTGGGCCATCACACCGGCAGCACCATTACCCGCAAAGGTTGTGTCGGCGACCGTCAGATCGGTCGTGCCGCCATGCCCCGCAACATTGAGCCCGTAGCAGGCATTGCCCTCGAAGCGGCTGTTGGTGATGGACAGACCGACCACCGCACCGCCCGGCCCCACACTCAACCCCGACAGGTTGTTGGCAAAGAGGCAGTTGTTGACGACGACATCGGTGATGGTGCCCGTGGCGCCCATGACCAGGCCAGGGCCGGCGTTGCCGACCATGGCGACGTTGTCGATGGTGAGGTGGCTCGCGTGCTCAGTGAGCCAGATAGCGGGGCTGCCATTGCCGCTGGCGTTGGCCAAGCGGAGGTTCTTGATCACCAGACGGTCGCTGGCCGAGCTGCCCCCAGCCTTGACGCCGATGACACAGTCATTGGGCCGGGCCGGGGCGATGATTGTGTTGTTCCACGGACCCTCACCCGAGCCTTGCCCCTGCAGGGTGAGGCGCTTCTCGATGACCACGTTCTCGACGTAAAAGCCCGGCGCCACGTTGACCGTGTACCCAGAGGATGCAGCTTGGGCAGCGCGTTGGATGGAGCCGCCGGCGGGCACATAGAGGTTGTTGGGCACCCACGTGACGAGGCCCTCGCCGTACCCGTCGAGCGCATGGAAGACGCGCTGCTCAATAGCAAAATTGCTGTCGGCATCCTGGAAGACAACATGGGTGGCATCTACCGTCGTCTTGTCGGCCCAAATGTCCACCGCTGGCGGGGTGGTGCCATCACCTGCACCGCGGATCCCGGCGAGCTTCAGAGTGCCCAGGTTGAGCGAACCCCCGACCTGGGCGAGCTGCAGAGCTGCGTGGCCGGCGTACATCCAGTCGGTGCCAGTCTCGAGGTCCACATCGATGGTGACATCGGAGAAGGTAGTGCGGCTGGCATCGCTGTAGTTCCGCATGGTAAGGCCCGCCCGCTGCGGAGAACCCGTGATCCGCACGTTCGACAGGGCCACGGCGCCCAGTGGCGCCGGAGGATTAAACCACTTCCCTTCGATGACGACGCCGTACTGGGCGCCTGTAGCATCGACCGTGAGCCCGCTGAACGTGGCGTTCCCATTGAAGCCGACCAGCCGGATGGCAGAGTCGGCGGGTTCGGTGCAGCCGACACCGTTGCCCAAGAACGTGGTGCCGCTCACAGTGACGCTCGTGGTGCCGGTATCACCAGGGACCCAGAGGCCAAACCGCGCATTGCGGCTGATAGTGCCGCCGGTGATAGTGAGCCCATTGACCGTGAACGGGTGGGAGCCGACACCAACCCCGGCCGCGTTGTCGGTCACCTCACAGTCGATGATTTCGATGTCCTCGTTGGCGGCTGCCCTGGGGCCAAGCCCGCGGA
>Ga0078972_1009459_pt1 | contig 19220 bp, 16 predicted proteins | sample YelNatPaOPGAMG01_FD_67568 | JGI IMG/M metagenome (GOLD analysis project Ga0078972, IMG submission 67568) | Hot spring thermophilic microbial communities from Obsidian Pool, Yellowstone National Park, USA - OP-RAMG-01 (SPADES assembly) (version 2) | ecosystem: Environmental > Aquatic > Thermal...
GGAAAATGAGAATGGAGGTGGTGACTCCGTTGACCTGTGGTGTGTAGGTGTCGGTGAAAACGGCGATATTCACGGGGATACTGTAGTACGAAACACACTGTTGCTCAAGGGAAACCCAAGCCCCACCGCGCTATGCCTTCCCGCTTCCTGCTGTTAGGATGGCACCCGTCTTGTTCTGGATAACCCTGATGCGATAATGAAAGGGAGTGCCCCCTTTTCCTGGAGTGTGGCTATCGCCTGTTTTGGTTTTGAGCTGGATAATCCTGTATCGGCGCTTCGATGAATCGGGAAAAGGTTAACCGGGTGATCTTTCCATCGGTAGAGCGATACTCTGCATGAATCTTCACATTCAAATAGCGGAAGGTATCCCAAGCTCCTTCTCTTTCACGCAAGAAGCCCTCCTGGGTTTTCCCGCTTTCTAAAGGTTCACCCAGCAAGGTTTGGAGTTCCGGCCGAGAGGAAGGGAAAGCGATGGATGGGGGAAGGGACTGGGGAAAGGGGTCGAATCCTTCCTCTGAAATCATATAGAGAAAAATCGTCTGGATGAAACCCGAAGGATCGAGGAGGATTTGTACACCCTGCGGGTGTAGGGAAAGGTACCGGGAATCGGTGGAAGCGAGGAGAGAGGTCCATACTTCCTCTTTGAGGGAGAGAACTTTTAGATACCGATGGATTCGTTCGTCTTCCACCTGCATACCGATGAGTGCGGAAAGATAATACAAGAGATCCATCGCATCGGGCTCGTTCTTATGGATGCACCGCTGGTCTGCTTCCTGGAGCATCGAGCGGTGCCAGGAGAGTAGGTAGGCAAAGCAGTCCCTGTCAGAACCTTCCATGTCCACCAGGATCCGAAATACGGGTTCTGTTCCCGATTTTCGCATCCAGAGGAATGCTTTCCCGTTCCCTCGAGAATCCTTGAACAGGATCTTGAGTCCCCCTTTTTCTTCTCCCCTCCGAAAGGAAGGTCCTGTTCCGACTCGTTCTTCCATTCCCTCGTAGTTGATCTCTTCCCAACTCTCTACCCCGAGGCTTTCCCGTAGGTAACCTTTGCGAGTTTGCCATTCTCTCCAGAACACCTGTTCATAGGCGGCCTTGAGCCCGGGCAGGTCGGTGCACCGGAGGGGAAAAACCGCCTCTTTTGCAGAAACGGAAAGGGTAGTAAAAACCGGAAGGGTAGATAGAACATCGGACAGTTCCGGAAAGGAGGAATACCGTTCTGGAATCCCTAGGGCTTCACACCAGAGCTGGAAAGGGGACTCCAGGGGGATAGGTGAGGGGCCGGAGACAGGGCTTGATCTAAGCGTCCGGTTCTGTGATGGGGAATCGTACAGGTAGAGCAATTTCAAGATGGAAAATACCGTTGCCAGGGGATCTCGAACCACGGAGGGGTAGGTGATATTCCCCCCATTGGAGCCCTCCCCGTAGATGGGAACGTTCCATCCTTCGTTTATTAGCTTTTTGGCCAGCCCTACCACGTTGGCCTCTCCTACCTCGGCCCGAAATACCCGGGCTTTTAGCCGGGAGGCAATCAGGTCTATCCGGAGGGATGTGGGATCGTTCACCACCACTGCAAGTCGGGAGGAAGGGATGGCTGGATTAAGGGGAGCCCCAGATCTCGAAGCCCCCGGCTCTTCATCAAACCGAAGCGGACGGTCCAACCGATTCCGCCAGTGGTGGTAGGCCAGTTCCGAAACACAGGCAAGGGCAAAGACCTGTTGAGCTTCCAGAATCCTCGCCCCTTTTCCTTCACCCGAAGGCTCTCCGGTATCGTAGTACACGAGGTTCCCGCGATCCCCATCGCAATCGGGAACGTACCCGAAGCGAACGCGGCTATCCTTTCCTCTGTATTCTTCCAGCGCTTTCTGGCAGGTTAGAAGAGCATCTCCCTCGGGAAGGATCCCGTGGGCAAACTCCCTCGGTGTATCGTTCAGTTCGTACAGGGTAACTCCCAGATCCGATAGGATTTCCCGATCGATCCCGAGGGTTCTGGCACTTCCATTGTAATCGATCACGATCCCGCATCCCCTCTTTTGGATGTTTTCCCGGAGGAGCTGGAGGATCCGTTGTTGCGGGACAGAATCCTCGGTGTCTGTCACCATTCGATACACGAAGGCCCGGTAGGCATCTTCCGAGGCCTTCTTCCATCGATCGATGGAAGTACATAGCTCCTCCAGAAGGCTTGGCGGTAGGGAAGCCTTATGGAAAAGGTTTTCCATTTCCCCGTCATTCTGGAGGAGAGCCTGGAATTGCTGGATCAGGGTAGTGGCATCCTCTCCACCCAGGACACCCTCTCGCAGTCCAAACTTCACCCCGTTGTGCCCGATGGGGTTGTGGCTGGCAGACACGTATACGAACCCGTCGATAGAGGGATTCGCCCGTACGTAGGCGAGAAGTTCAGGGATGGGCAGAATAAATAGGTAGTGAATCCTGCAACCAGAGGAGATCAACCCATACAGGAGGATCTCTGCCATCACAGGGCCCGTGAACCGAGTATCCATACCGAGAGCAACTAAAGGGGTGGCGGAACCGGTCTTTTGCTGGATAAACCGGGCAAAGGAAGCCCCCATTCCGAATACAAGTTCCCGATCTCCCCGGCTGAGCTGGGGGTTCGTACTGGTCTCGTTACCATCCGCGGCAAACACCTTGCGAAACCCGGATATAGAGAGGATCAGGGAAGAAAGGGCCTGTCTCCGGCCAAGAGGGTCCGGACGGTAATCGGTGGGGAAGGGGGGGTGTTGGGGATCGAGAATGGGGAATCCAGTTTTGCGATGGATAAGAGCTGCCATAGGAGGAATAGTGAGGTTATTTTGGGTTTTTTGTCTACCGTATTTTACTCTGGGAGGCTATAATTTAAAGCGAGCATAGGGGAGGTTACCGGATGGACGGCAGTACGTATCAAGATAGGAAGGGGAGGTCTCGAATGGCCCTTCGGATGATTCTCTTCGGGCTATGGTTATCGGTGCTTTTCTTTGGTTTCGAAGGCAGCGTACGGGGGGAGGAACGTGAAGGGGCTCGATGGGCATGGTCCCAATCCGCTTCCGGTTCGGTGAACCCTCTGGGTCTGGAACTTGGAAGCAGGATATCTTTCCAATCCCCCCTCTACGAGGGGAAACGGGGGCTTTTATGGGATTCCACCCTCTGGGAGGTGGGGCTGGAAAACTCCCTTACCCCTGCCTACGACACCCTTTCCCTCCTTTTCCATATCGTTCCCATTGCCTTCTTGGATCTCCGCCTCCTGGGCGGAGTCCGCTATGCCTACGATGCGCTGGGCTTTGGGTATACTCCCCTCTCTGACTACGATTCACCCTTCGATGGGGATACAAGAAAATCCCTGGACAGGAAGAATGGGTTCGGGTTTCGGTATCAGGTCTCACCCACCCTGCAGGGGGGGTGGGGTAATCTCGTGTTTGCTTCCACTACCCACTGGGTGCTTTTCGACATGTGGGGAGTGGAGGGGGTAGGGGCAGATTATTTCTATGAACCCGCTTCCAATGTGGTACTGAAAAAACAGGACTTCTACTGGGGTAACGATACTGTCCTTGCTTACCGCTCGAAGGGGCGCCTGGGGGGGGTAGTGCATAGCATTACCTATGTTCCCGGTTCGGGGTACGTTAGCGAACGGATCTCCCTGGTGGGGAATTATGGGGGGATTCTGTGGGAGGGGGTAGGCTTTTCGATCACTGCCCTGGTTGGCTTCTATCCCCAGGATCGGTACCTGTCTTACGATCAAGGGAAACTCTACGCCGCCCTTCAGATCAGAGTGCAGGGAAGGGTCAGGTAGCTACTCCTGGGGCTAATTACCAGGTTGTCTGCGGAGGACAAGAAAACTGGCTGCTAAGCCGGGAGATAAGAATGGATCCGAGCCGGCTATTCTGAGGAAATGAATCATTAATGAGCAAGTAAAAATAAAGCCCGCAGGCAACCCCTGTCGGAGAGCCTTTGGGCTTCTGAGGTAGGCAAGTACAGGGAAATCCCGTGCATCAGAACCGATAGGAAACTCCCACTTCAAAGAAGGAGGAATCCCTGTACTGCCCGAAAGTGGTATCCCGATCCCCCAGGTACTGGACCCAGCGGGCAGTGATCTGAAAATCATCGAAGGGCTCGTAGGTAAGTTCAGGTACGATCCGCAGGTCCTGTTGTTCCAGCCCGTAGGCGACGGATAGTTTCACCTTCACCTTATTTTCCAGGATCTTATCGGAAAGACTGCCCGCCAGAAGATGGGAGGTATACTTCCCGTCGGTGCGGTACTCCACATCGAGGGGGTTGCGGTCGATCTTGTCTGAGTGGAGGGGGACTGTCCCCTGCATCTGGAGATTCAGGTTCGCCCCATCGGTCCACAGGTCTCGGTCGAATCCCACTACATACCCTAGGGAATTGTTCCGCACCATTGGATCGGTGCCCTTCGTATCCTCGGTGAGGAAGTATCCTCCTTCCAGCCGGAAGTTGAACCCTTCCCAGGCGGTGGCCCCCTCGATCCCGAAGCAGTGCACCCGATCGTAGGTGAGGTATATGGTTTGGGATTGGGTAAGCCGGCTCAAATCGACTTTAGGTTGCCGATGGTAGGTGTAGGCATAGAGGATCCCGTAGTCGAACCCATGGGAACTGCCGGTGAAGCGGATCCCATAGGTCCCGTCGGTGATCCGGGTAAGTTCTTCCTGCACCAGGGATCCCTGGTCGAGCAGAGCCTGCGCAGTCACAGGCGGTGTGAAAATGGGAAGAGCCTGCAGTTTCGCTTCCAGCTCGGAAATCGCGTAGGGTTTCCAGGGCCCCGTTAGGGGGATCTTGTCCGGGGTAGTGACGGGCTCCCATACGAGTTCCAGGGCGTGCATCTCCCCTAAAGGCTGCACGAGGCGCACCATCCATTCGGAAGTGCGTCGGTCCAGGTAATCGTTGTTGACGAAATCGTAGTAATCGGTGGCATTCAGCACGTCCAGCACATGTACATCGTCCCCCTTGCCCCAGACCACCTTTAGGTACCCTGCTTCGAGGATAGTGGACCCCAGGAACCCTCGTACGTACGCTTCGTCGATCATCCGTTCAAAGAGGGTTGAAGAGGCTTGAGTCTGCCAGGCTGGTTCCCAGCGAAACTTCACGTATAGCTCCGCGTTTTCCTTCTTAGCCTCTATCGATAGATCCACCCGGGGATTCGGTTTCATCAGACTGTCCTCTATTGTATGGGGATCCCTATAGAGCCTGTTGCTGGCCCGCACCTGACCGGACCATCTCGGGCCGGTTTCTGCGGTTGCCTCGGGTGCCGGGGAGCTAGCTTCAGCCTGTGTGGCTGCCGATTCTCCTGGACTATTTTCCGGGGAAGCAGGCAGGGTAGTGGGAAGGATGAGTAAAAGGACCCAGAGGAGGACCGGGAAAGCCATCGAAAAGAAAGTTGTTCGTATTCGTACCATAATTCCCCCTCCTTCACGATTAAGGCTTGCCCGTTTCGAGATACCGGGTGGTGAAAAGACTCGAGGGCAGAGGTTCGTCCCACACGAACTTTTCCATAACAAGCACAGTGGCGGTACCCTTCTGTACGTTTTTCATCGTGGTCTGTAGGGGAGTGACGAACCCCTGGATGGTGTCGATCTTGTCCATGGTAGCGACTTTTTGGAGATTCCCCTTCTTGTCGTACAGTTCGATCTTCACGGGGATCCAGAGGTCCTTGGCCACCCAGGAGATCCGTTTGGAATACTGACTGTCCTTGGGATCCTTGGCAGAGGATTCCACCACGTAGCACTGGTAAGACTCCAGTTTTTCCTCTCGGAGGAGTTTGTGGTTGTCCCTGTCTACATCACGGTCCGACATGTCGTCGTAGGTGAAGTCGCTTCCCATGAAGGAACTCCCCCCCTCCGAGGCGGCGATCCGTCGGACCCGCTTCAGAGCAGGAAGGTAGATCCACTTGTCGTCATCCCGACCTTCGTTTTCCACGGCCAGGTATCGGGTATCCTTCACCGAGGCAGGAGCATGGAACACGATCACCAATTTCTTCAAGTCCTTTTCATCCTTCACGGTGAACATTTCCACGCTTCGAGTATTCACCTGCCCCTTGCTATCGATCAGATCCATGCGAACCCGTGCATGGGAAGTCTTTCCCGTAGGGCGCTTGTCAACCCGATCCATGATTTCCCTTCCGTCCAGGGCGAAGAGGGAACCGACCCAGAGCAGGAACAGTCCTGCAGCTATACCGATAGAACGTTTCATACGTTCCTCCTGTTGAATAGAAAATCAGTTTTTGAACCGAGGTTTGAAAACTTCAAGAGCCATCGGTACGATCGTCAAAGCCCCCACACTGGAGGTGAACATCGTCAACGCGATCAGCAACCCAAAGTAGTTCAGGGGCTTGAATTGCGAAAGTAATAGGACGGCAAATCCGGCACCCACGGAGACCGCATTGTACAGGATTGCGGGCCCTACCGTGGCGAGGGTTTTCCGTCGGGCATCCCCGGGAGAGCCGAGGGTTTTTAAATTGGTGGAATAGTTGGAAAGATAGTGGATGGTGTAATCGATTCCGATACCGGTAGTGAGCGAGGCAACCATTGCGGTGGAAATATCCAGGGGTATACCGGTGAACCCCATCAGGGCAAAGTTGATGAGAATCGATGTGCCCAGGGGCAATGCCCCGATCCACCCGATCCAGAAGGACCGGTAACTGAGGATGATCACAAGGATCACCAGCGCAAGGGAAATAGAGATGCTGGTGATCTGGGCATTAACGATCAGATCCACCAGGGTATTCTCGATGAGGGCTATGCCGGAAATTTCCAACCTGTACCCTTCCGGCAAGTGTTTCTCCGCGTACGCATAGATCTCGGGAACCACGATTCGGGTGAAGCTGTTGTTGGAGGTCCGTAATTGAACCATCATTCTAGCTGTTTGAGGTTCCAGTGTATCGTCTGCCCATTTGGACAGATTCCCCGAGTACAGGAGGAGGTACTGGGACACGAGATCCTTCAAATCGGAAGGGGAACTCAGTCCATACTTCTCTGGATCCGCAGGAATCTCGTACAGACCATTGGGTTGCAGGAGGCTATTCATACGTTTGATGAAATCGGTAAAGGAAAGGATCTTGGAGACTTCCGGGTACCTGTCCTGGAGATACGTCCCTAGATCGTCCATGAACTTCAACACCCGGGGATCGGTCAGATCACCCTTCTTCGTTCCGGAAATCACTACCGAAAAGTGCCTCGTCCCTGCAAAATAGGTTCGAAGGAACACGTCAGACTGGTATACTTCCGTGTGCTTCTTGAAATACTCGATGAGGGAGTTGTCCACGATCAACCTATGGGCACCCACAAGGGAGAGGGAGAGAATCCCTGAAAAGAGGAGGATGCTTCTAAGCTTGGAACGAAAGACAGCCTCGTCCAGCCCGTAAAGGAAATGGAGGGAGGATTTTCCGGAAGAGGAGGGAAGGGGAGGGAGGGTGCGATGCCTGACCTGTAAAATGGAAGGAATGACAACCAGGGCATTTGCCATCACGAATAGAACTCCGAGGGAGGTGAAAATGGCAAAATCCCGCATGGGGAGAACTCGGCTGGTGACGATGGAACCGAATCCGATGAGGGTGGTAATCCCTGCCAGGAATACCGGCTTCCACACATCCCGTACCACCGCATAGAGGATTTCCTCAGGGGAAAGACCTTTTTCCTGTTCGACCTCGTAGTACCGGTGGACGATGTGGATCCCGTAGGCGCTCCCTACAGCCACCAACAGGACGGGGATCACTGTTCCTACCATAGAAAGGGTTACGTTACAGAGGGCCATGATGCCGAGGGTCCAGATGGTTCCGATGGTGATGGACAGCATCGGTAGAAGCACTCCGGCCCAACGACGGAAGGAAGCGTAGAGGGTGAGAATCACCACTATCAGTACGATGGGGATCAAGGCCCGTAAATCGGAACGCATGTTTTCGCTGATCAATACGGAGACAGCAGGAGTGCCTGCCACATGGTATTCCAGAGAGTCGCCTACAATCTGTTGGAGAATCCGCAGGGTGTCGTGATACACCTGTTCCCGCTGTTCTTCCGTTAGTTTCCGCTCAAGCACTACAAGGACCTGTACGGCACTGTAGTCACGGGATACCAGAGCCTGGTCGTACACGATCCAGGATCGTAATTTTTCTTTAAGCTTTTCGATTTCCTCCCCAGTTCCCTTGAACGTAGCAGGATCGATGAGGGGAGATACCTGGATTCCCTCTGCTGTCCCCTCGATATAGTCGGTAGTGGTAAGGGAGGTGACATCAGAGACGTTGGGGATATTCTTTAACGCCTCCGAAAGGGAGACGAGTTTTTTCAGGTTTTCCTTGGTAAAGAACGAGCCGGATCTATCCCGAAGAGCGATGGAGAGGGCAAGATCTTCTCCGAACAGTTCATCCGTCCGTTCCTTTGCCAGGTAGGTGGGATGGTCTTTGGGAATGAAGGAAGCAGGGTCGTTGTCTATCCGTAAGTGGGAGATTTGAAGGGCAAGAAATAGCGTTACGATACCTGTAACACCGAGAACTATCTTCGGGTGAGAAAGGATCTTTCGATACACAGTTACGCCTCCCGAATCAGAGAATGCATGAATAGATCGAACATGTAATCGAACAGTTCTTCCGCTGTATACCCATGCCCTTTCAGCACGAGGGTACCCCCTTGGGAAAGGTGAAGCATGAAAAGTAGGACCAGGTTCCCATAGGTCATGGCCGTTTTCCCGGGATCGATTTCTTTTCGGATGGATCCATCCTGGACCCCTTCCTGAAGGGCATGCACGATACAATCCATGATCTCCTGAATCTCTTTAAAGCAGCGTTCCGCATAGGGATGTCTGGGATGTTCCCCTTGAAAGTAGTACCCCAGGAGACGGTTCAGGTACTGACGATGGGGATTTTCCGATACTTGTGCGGGTCCCCAATACAGATGTTCCTTGTAGAATCGGTAGTAGGCACTGAGGATGGCACGAACCTTCTCGATTCCCTTTCGAGCCGATTGAGAAGCCTGCTGGATCATCTGTTTCAATGCCAGGAGGTTCTTGTGAAAGATGGCAAAAGCTAGCTCCTCCTTGCTCTTGAAATAGAGGTACAGAGTACCCTTGCTCAGTTCCGCTGCCTCGGCAATTTCGTCCATAGGAGTTTCGTTGAATCCTTTTTCCGCAAAGATCCTTTCCGCCGTTTCCAGAATGGTCTGTCTTCTCTGTTCCTTTTCCCGTAATCTTCGATCTTCTGTACCCATATTCAATACCTGACCAAAATAAAATAAATGACTATGAGTCAGTGATAGAAAGATACTGTATTCCCCATCGAAAGGCAAGAGGGAAAAACTGATGCTTGCAAAAAACGGTACGGGATAATATAAGGATACTATGAAGAAGATACTGGTGATCGACGAATCCCCCCTGTTGCGGGACTTTCTCAAGAAAAAACTGGAAGAACTTGGATTCGAGGTGCTTGCTTCCTCCAACGGGCTGGAAGGATCGTTGAAGATCCGCAGTTTCCTCCCAGATTTGATAATTATGGATTACTATCTCTCCCGTAAAAGCTCCCTCGAAGTCTTGAAGGAAATGAAAGAGAACCCCAACACGGTTCAAACCCCTGTGATCATGGCCTCGTCCAAAATCGATCGAGAGACATTGATGGAGGTGGTAAAATACAATGTAAAGAAATTCTTGACCAAACCCATCAAGATGGATGCCTTGATCAAGAGTATCTCCGAAATCCTGGGGGTAAACCTTGAGCTGGATACGACTCCCTGTATCATCGAAGCCCACGTGAACGAGGACATTCTTTTTATCGAAATAGCCCAGGGACTCAATACGGAAAAAATCGAACTGTTGAAATATAAAATTACCGAACTGATCGATCTGTATGAAATACAGGTGCCGAAGGTGCTCATCATCATGTCTAACCTTCCCATCACAGGGGAAGATTCCCTCAAACTCAACATGCTCCTCTCTACGATCCTCCAACATTCCCAGGCCAAACCGAAGTACGTAAAGATCCTCACCACTTCTGATTTCGTGGCCTCCTTCGTAAAAGGGAAGAAAGAGTTTGCCGAGATCGAGGTTACCTCGAATCTGGAAAAAGCTATGGATGGTCTACTGGGAAGGAAGGCGGGAGCTTACCTGGATCAGGAGAACCTGGTGGTGCACCAGGAACTCCTCTCTGCCTCGGCCCCCCGAAAGGAAAAGTCCGAAACGATCCACCTGCGGTTCGAAGGGGAAAAACCTTCCCCCCCCGATCTAAACAAGCTACAGGATGTGTTGACCTTTGCCGTGGTGGATGACGATTTTGTGATCCAGGAATTGATCAAGACCGCCTTTTCTGATGCCCGATTCAAGATCGAAACCTTCGACAATGGGGAAGAGTTTCTCAAGAAACTGACGCCGGACAAGTATGATCTCGTGTTCCTCGACCTGATGATGCCGGTGATGGATGGGTTCCAAACCCTGGAAGAATTGAAGAAACGGGGGAACACCATACCCATCATTGTGCTATCCGCCCTTTCGGAGCGGGAAACGGTGATCAAGGCGTTGAAGTATGGAGTGAAGAGTTATCTCATCAAACCGTTGAAACCTGAATGGATTCGAAAGAAAGCTACGGAAATCCTGAGTATGAACTTCTGATTTCCGTCATTACCCTTTCCAGGGAAGGGTTTGGCGGGGTAGAGATCAAGTCGGTATCCGCAAGAACCACAGGGGGGAGTAAACGGGGCCTTTCTTGTAAAAAGAATAGTTGACTGAGTAGGAGGCGGGGGAAGAGTGAATTTCGGAAAACATTACCAGATCATTTTCGAACACTCACCTCTAGGAATCGTCATTCTGGATTTCCAGGGCCGGATCATCCTATCCAATGCAGCTGCACAGAAGATCTTTCAAAAAACAGCATCGGAATTGCAGGGAGCAAACATCTTTTCCCTCTGCAGCGAGGAGTACAGGGATGTAGGCCCTGCAAACATAGAGGGGCTCCTACAGGAAAAAAACTCCGATGGGGAGATGGAATGCCGGTTCCTTCTAACCGGTGGAGAAACCCGCTGGGTTAGGATGCGTCTCCATCATGTGGGCAGGGGAGATTTCTCTCCCTTCATCTTCGGGATTCTGGAGGACGTCACCCGGCACAAGAGAGGGGAGGAACGGCTTCTCCGGGAAAAGGAAGAGGCGGAGAAAGCAACCCAGATCAAGAGTGCTTTCCTTGCCAACATGAGCCATGAGATCCGTACCCCGATTCATACGATCACGGGAATGACAGAACTCCTCCTTGAGACCAAGTTGGACGAGGAGCAGAAAGAGTACGCTACCCAGGTGAAATACTCTGCGGAGGTGCTCCTGGGATTGATCAACGATATTCTCGATTTTTCGAAAATCGAAGCGGGAAAGCTTTCCCTCGAGATCATTCCCTGTGATCTGGTCTCCCTCGTGGAAGAAGCCATAGACATGGTAAGCCTCCTGGCTCACAAGAAGGGATTGGAGATCATCATCGATATCGCCAAGGATGTACCCCATTGGGTACAGGGCGACCCGGTCAGGATTCGGCAGATACTCATCAACCTAATCAACAATGCGGTGAAGTTTACTCAGAAGGGAGAGGTGCTGGTTCGGGTACGGGTGGTAGAGAAGGAGGCGAGTGTCTGGAAGGTAAAGTTCGAAGTGATCGATACGGGGATTGGCATCCCCGAAGACAAGGTGCCGATCCTGTTTTCAGCCTTTACCCAGGTGGATTCCTCCACCACGAGGAAGTTCGGGGGGACTGGATTGGGGCTTTCCATCTCGAAGAGCCTTGTCCACATGATGAACGGTACCATTGGAGTCCAGAGCACCCTCGGAGTAGGCTCAAATTTTTTCTTTACCTTGCCTCTCGTAAAGGTAGAAGATCATGAGGAAGAGGCCGAGTTTGTCATCGAGGAGCCCGAATCCTTGAAACCTCTCCTCATTGTGGAGGACAACCAGCACGTACGGGAAGTCCTCTATTATCACCTCACCGATTGGTTTCGACAGGTGGACTGGGCTAGAACGGGTCAAGAAGCGTTGCAAATGCTACAACAGGGGGGAAAAACTCCCTACGATCTCGTCCTGGTGGATCAACACCTGCCGGGGATGGATGGGTGGCAATTCGCTAGCGAGGTACGAAACGCCTCCCTTCCCGCTTCTCCCCGGATGATTCTCATGAGCCCCCTGGGATTCGGGACAGAAGCGAAGATGAAACTCCTCGGTTGGTTTGCCGGTTACCTCGATAAACCCATCAAACGTCGCGAGCTTCTCGAATGTATCGTTTCTATCCTCTATGGAACGGGTGAAAAAGAGGCAGAGGAGAGAGAAAGAGAAAAGGAAAAACCCTTAAGCTGGGTGGGGAGCAGAGTATTGGTAGCGGAAGACCACCTGGTGAATCAGCAACTGTTCAAAACGATACTGGAAAAGTACGGTGTGCAGGTCCTTTTGGCAGAGAATGGAATGGAGGCTGTCAACATCCTGGAAAAGGAACAGGTAGATCTCGTGTTCATGGATGTACAGATGCCGGTGATGAATGGATACGAGGCCTCCCTTCGCCTGCGGGAAAAAGGGTATAAGGGGCCCATCGTGGCGGTAACGGCCAATGCCGTAAAGGGAGAGAAGGAAAAATGCCTCGAGGCCGGTATGGACGATTACCTGACGAAACCTTTCAAGAGCGTGGACTTGATTCCTTTCCTCGAGAAATACCTCACGAGAAGCGAAGGAGTAAGGGGTACGGGGGTAGAGGAAATCGAGGAAATCGAGGAATTGGCAGAGATCGGTGGCGGTGATAGGGAAGTGTTCGATTATCAGGAGGCTCTCCTGACCTTCATGGGTAAAGCCGATGTGGTGGATAGGGTAGTGGAGGCTTTCAGAAAAAAGGTAGTGGCACAGATTCCCGAGATGCACGAAGCCCTGGAAAAAGGGCTCTGGGATTCCCTGCGGGTTACTTCCCACGGAATCAAAGGGGGATCCTGGAACCTGCAAGCCCGAAGGTTGGGAAATGCAGCGGCCGAATTGGAGCAGGCTTCCAAGGAACAGGATGTGCAGAAAGCTCTAGATGCCTTACAGAAGGTAGAAAAAGAGTTCCAACTATTCGAACAAGTTGTTGAAGGATGGAAGGAAAGAGGCCCAAAAGGTGTTGCTACAACGTAGTAGGAAACAACTGAAAGAACTCTTTGTCTTTCTCACCGATGCGAAGGTACGTCCATTCTATGTGTTTTTTGGCTTTCTCCTCGCTTCCGCAGGAATCATGGTATGGATCGAAAGGGGTGTAAACGATCAGTTCCGTAATTTTTTCGATGGTCTCTGGTGGTCCATCATAACTTTCAGCACCACGGGATATGGGGACAAAGTCCCTGCTTCCTTCACGGGGAAGGTCCTTGCCATTTTTACCGTGTTCTTCGGTATCGGAGCCACCACACTCCTTTCCGGAACTTTAGCTTCGTTCCTAGTGGATCGAAACACCAAGGCCAGGAGGGGATTGATGGAGTACAAAAAATTGAAAAATCATCTGATCATCTGCGGGTGGAAGGAAGACATGGAGGATATCCTGCTGGATATCCTTCGGGTTGCCCCCGATACCGATGCGGAAAACATCGTGATCGTTTCCAATGTAGAACCCGAACGGGTGGAAGCTTTGAAAGACCGTCCCCAACTGAAAGGTTTGAAGTTCGTCCGGGGAGATTACTTTGCCGAAACCTCCCTCCTGCGGGCTAACGCGAAGACTGCCAAGAAGGTGCTGATTTTGGCGGATACACTGGAGAGCAATGCTCCCTCGGAAGTGGATTCCAAGACCGTCATGACGGTCCTGACGGTTAAGGCTCTCAGTAAGGACGTGTATGTCTGCGCAGAAATTCTAGACAAAAAGTACGAATCCTACCTCAGACATGCCCAGTGCGATGAAATCATCTTTAGCCGGGAGTTCTCCCGAAGAGTTTTGGCAAACACCTCTGCCACCAACGGGATGTCCCATATCATCTATGAACTCCTTTCCCAGGAAAAAAGCCGGTCCCGGATCGTCACCCGTCCTATCCCCTCCGAGTATGTAGGGAAAACTTATGGGGAGTTCAAACGTGCCTTTGAGGGAGAACCGCAGAGAATTCTCCTAGGGATCCTGGAAAATACAGGCTCTCCCAACCGGATCAAGATGGAATCTCTTCGGGAAGCCCAGAAGACCTCCGATGTGTCCCAGCTGATCATCAACCTTCAAAAGGTAAAGGAACTGGAGGTGAACCGTCCGTACCTTTTGCCCGACGATACCTATACGATCCAGAAGTACAGCCTGGCGATCCTTTTGGAGAGGGTAGGGGCATGAAGCAGGAAGAGATTCTCCAGAAACTCAGTCAAATCGCCCTCTTCGACGAACTCAAGGAACGAGAGGCCGATCTGAAGCGGCTGTTGGCTATTATAAAGATCAAATCCTACCCTAAAGGGGCGGTGATCATCCGGGAAGGGGATATCGGCTCGGAAATGTACATCGTGTACAGGGGGAGTGTGGAAATCCAAAAGCAGACTCGAGCGGGGGATACGTACACAGTGGTAAAGCTGAAGGCGGAGAACAACGTGTTTTTCGGTGAGATCGCCCTGGTGGACGACGACAAACGCTCGGCCACGGTGATTGCCCTGGAGGATTCGGAGTTTCTTGTACTGAACAAGGAAGATTTCCTCAATCTTGGAAAAACGAATCCGGAAATCGCCCTGCCTATCACCCAGGCCATTGCCCGGATTCTGGCCTCTCGGCTACGAAAGACCACGATGGACATGCTTACCATCTTCGATGCGCTGGTGAACGAAATTCAAAGTTGAGGCTTCGAAGTCACCACCTGGTCCCAGTCGTACAGGGGCGCTATTTTCTGCCCTTGCGGGACTAGGAGGAACTCTTCCGGATCCCATTCCCCATAGATCAGTTTGTGGATCAGACGGGGATCCCCCTGGACCCGGATGAATCGTTTCCCCTCTCGTTCCGCCTCGGCTCGGCAGCGCTCCTCCCATCCCAGTGAGTCTGTGCCTGGCATGGCAATGTAGACGAGGGTAGGTTCTTCGGAGGTCTTTGGTGAGAGAGTTTCCATGATGTACCGGGCATTCTCCTCTCCGTAGAGGGCAACGTACTCCTCGTAAGACTTATCCAACCCCAGGAACTTACGGGTGGATGAGGTTTGGAACCTATCGCTTCCTCGTTCCAAGTATCCGGGAGTGGCAAAGGGTCGGCTGGGGTTGGAAGCGAAGAGTTCCCGAAACTTTTGTTTGGAACCGAGGAATAGGGTACAACAGTCGTGGGCTCGGGGAAGAACGAGGGGGAACCGGGAAGACCCTAGACCTGCCGTAGCGTTCCCACATAGACCATACCCGAGGAGAATCGCATCGTATGGTTTTCCGCTTTCTTCTGCTACCCTGATTTCACCCTCGATGAGGGATCGAAGACGATCGCAAAACTCGTGGTCCCCTTTTTCGGTAAAATACAGGTCGAAGGTGTGGGGGGAAGAGGCTACTTCCCGGCAGACTTCGCGGAGAAGCACATTGCAGGCGATAAGCTTCAGGTACATGGGGAAACCCTAGGAAAAGAAGGGTATCCTGTCAAGCCTGTCAAGGGAAGAATTGACCTGGTCCTGTAAAGAAGGTAGGATTCTTCTATGCCCCATCGAGAGGAGAGCCTCGGGTACTGGGAACAGGTGGAAGCCGAATTGGGGGAACGTATCCTGGGGTATACCCTGGGACGGCTCCTCACTCCCTTAGAGGGGATTCCTCCCTTTGCCTACTGCCTTTTCTACCTGACGGATACCCGATTGTTCGTCCGGCATATCCCGCCGGAACGGAGGATCCTCTCTCTGCCCCTAGGAAGCCCTGGGGGAAAACTGCAGGTTCAAACGATCTCTATACCCCGGACCGTGATCCAGAAAATCGAGGTTCGGATGCCAAAACGTCGGCCATGGAGCTGGTTTTCTCCCCCCCTCGCGACCTTGAGGATCTCCTTCACCCATCCCGGCGGGATGGAATCGGAGATACAATGCACGATGGAATCCCGAAAGAATGCGTTCCTTCGATCCCTCGACCCTGAAAACCTTCCTTGAGGAGACCTATCGGAGGTTCCACAGAGAAGAGTACATCGATCCGGATCCTCTTTCCCGGGTACGGATGTATCCGAACCTGCGGGACCGAGAAGTTGCCGCTTTCCTCTGTGCTTCCCTCGCGTTGGGCCGTGTGGGAGGGATCCTCAAAGCCTGTGATGCGGTACTGGCCCCCCTAGGGAACCCCTTGCGGGAAAACCTGTTGCAGGCTTCTCCAGAGGATCTCTCTTTCTGGTTCAGATATTTTCGCTACCGGTTTTTCGGGAGCACCGAGATCGTGTCCTTCCTTTCCGCCCTACAAGGGTTGCTTCGGCAGTGGGGGACTCTGGAAGACTGCTTCGCTACAGGGTATCAGGGGATGTCTGCAGATCCACACAGGGGAATCGAGAAGATCTTTCAGGTGATGGAAAGTCATAAAAGGGGTTCCTGGGGAATCTTGCTCTCCGATCCCTCGAAGGGCGGGGGGATGAAGCGGTGGCACCTGTTTCTCCGGTGGATGGTACGGAAGGACGGGATAGACCTGGGGGGCTGGGAAGTCATGAAACCTTCGGCCTTGAAGGTACCGGTGGATACTCACCTGTATCGCTTTAGCTTCGGCTGGGGAATTACCCGGCGCAGGAGCATCGATCGCACCACGGTGGAGGAAATCACCGAGGCCTTCCGGAGGGTGGACCCGGAGGATCCTGTCCGGTTCGATTTTTCCGTAAGCCGGTTGGGAATCCACCCACAATTACGAGAAGTTGATTAAAAAAATCTGGTAAAATTCAAGAAGATCTGTCATAATAGAGGTGAAAAAACCTAACATTATCAAAGATTTTTTCAGGAGGTTACGGTATGAAGAGTGTGAAAGGTACGCAGACAGAGAAGAATCTCATTACCGCGTTTGCGGGAGAATCTCAGGCCCGGAATCGGTACACATACTTTGCGTCCAAAGCCCGGGAAGAGGGGTACATCCAGATTTCCAAGATCTTCGAAGAGACGGCGGATCAGGAGAAGGAGCATGCCAAACGTTTCTTCAAGTTCCTGGAAGGGGGAGAGGCGGAAGTGTCTGCTCCATTTCCCGCAGGGGTAATCGGCACCACCGCGGAAAACTTAAAAGCCGCAGCCATGGGGGAAAACTACGAATGGACCACTATGTATAAGGAATTTGCAGAGGTGGCCCGAAAGGAAGGGTTCCAAGAGATTGCAACGGTGTTCGATGCGGTTCGAGTGGCGGAAAAACAGCACGAGAAACGGTACAACGATCTACGGGCCAACATCGAAGCAGGTAGGGTATTCAAGCGGGACAAAAAGGTCGTGTGGAGGTGCATGAACTGCGGCTACCTCTACGAAGGAACGGAAGCTCCGAAAACCTGTCCCGCCTGCGCCCATCCTCAAAGCTATTTCGAACTGCTGGGAGAAAACTGGTAGACAGAACCGAAAAATAAAAATATTGTAAATCAGAAAGAACTGACGGGAGGTGTATATGACAGCCAAAGCTCAAGTTTATAAATGCGATCTGTGTGGGAACATCGTGGAAGTGCTGGATCCAGGGAAAGGGGAACTCGTGTGCTGTGGGCAGCCGATGAAGCTCTTCCAGGAAAAGACAGCGGACAAAAGTACGGAGAAGCATGTCCCCGTGATCGAAAAGATCCCCTCGGGATACCGGGTAACGGTGGGCACCACTCTGCATCCGATGGAAGAAAAGCACTACATTGAATGGATCGAACTGACAGCCGATGGGGTACGGTACAAGAAGTTCTTGAAACCGGGGGATGCCCCCAAGGCGGAGTTCTGTATCGATGCCAAAACGGTATCCGCTCGGGAATACTGCAACATCCACGGGTTGTGGAAAAGTTAAGGGAAAGGGGATGGTCATGAAAAAGTACGTATGCAATGTGTGTGGATACATCTATGATCCCGCAGAGGGAGATCCGGACAATGGGGTAAAAGCGGGAACCCCCTTCGAATCTTTACCGGATGATTGGGTATGCCCCATGTGCGGAGCCGCCAAAAGCGACTTCTCTCCAATGGATTGATTTTCCCAACCGACTCGTACGGCTTGCTTCGATTCCCCGGGATACCCCCGGGGAATCTTTCTTTCCTTTCCTACCATCCGATATGAAAGTTCTCGTTATTGAAGATGAAAAATCTCTTGCCCGCTTGATCGAGGTAGAACTTACCCTACAGGGGAATGAAGTGGAGGTTCGCCACGATGGGAAGAGCGGTCTGGTCGCGGCTCTGGAGGGAGGGGCGGATCTGGTGCTGCTGGACTGGATGCTTCCAGACCTGGAAGGGATAGAAGTATGCCGGATCCTCCGCAGCAAGGGCAGTACAGTGCCTATCATCATGATCACGGCAAAACAGGGTGTCTCTTACGAGGTGGAAGGTCTACATGTGGGGGCGGACGATTACATCACCAAGCCCTTTGACATGGAACAGCTATTGGCCAGGATGGAGGCTGTGCTGCGGAGAACTCGAAGGATGGAGCAGGGGACTGCCAAGATTGTTCACGGACAGGTTGTGGTGGATACCGAAGAACGGAGGGTGTCGGTAGAAGGTAAACAAGTACATCTAACCAGGAAAGAATACGATATTCTATTGCTCCTCCTGCAAAACCGGGGAAGGATCGTCACCAAAGAGCAGATCCTGGAAAAGGTATGGGGACCGAATGTACACTTGGAGGAGGGGGTTCTTTCGGTCCATATCGCTTCCATTCGCAGCAAGTTGCAAGGTTCGTTCATAGAGAATGTGCGGGGCATCGGATACATGATCCCTCGGTACGATGAAACGTAGATTTCTTCTGTTTCTTTGCGTTCTAGCCGTTACTGCCTCTCTACTTTCTGTGTTAGGTTCTGGCCTCGCTGTGCATCGGGCTGTAGAGAGATTGGTTCTCAAACAGGCGAAGGAGAGGTTGGATCTCATCGTCTGGGGGTACAGTGCACCCTCCTCCACCATAGACATCTACTCTCTGGTGGACTTCGACACCGAGGTGCTGGCGGTAGAGAAGGACCGGATGCTGGTGTTCCAGTACGGTACCGCCAGGCTCGATCTGAACTCAGATGCGGTCTCTGTGTTCAAACGGCAGACAGGTTCCTTTTATTTCACCCTCTATGTGGACAAAGAACGGGCGAAAGAGACCTACTTCTCCTTTGCCAACCAAACGATTGCGATTACTGTGGTGATCTTCGGGCTCGGCTTTGTAGTTTTCGGTGTGTTCCTCCT
>Ga0078972_1009460_pt1 | contig 19220 bp, 19 predicted proteins | sample YelNatPaOPGAMG01_FD_67568 | JGI IMG/M metagenome (GOLD analysis project Ga0078972, IMG submission 67568) | Hot spring thermophilic microbial communities from Obsidian Pool, Yellowstone National Park, USA - OP-RAMG-01 (SPADES assembly) (version 2) | ecosystem: Environmental > Aquatic > Thermal...
TTTTTTCCTTAATAGCAAAGATATCAATTTCCCTATAATTTCTAGCTAAGCCAGATGGATCAAGATATATCGGGTTTTGAAAAAATATGATACTATGCCCTCTATCTGCCAGTCGTGAGACAATCTGTTGAGGTCTTGACCAAAGGAACCTCCACGGTACTGTTGAGAAATATACAATATTCAACGCAATCACGCACGTGTCCGATGTTTATGCAGATTAATAACTTTGGCATATGCCTCTTTTTCAGCCTTAACAACTTTATCCCAATCATATGAGAGAGCAAATTTTTTCGCTTCCCCCGAAAGAGCTCTTCTCTCCATCTTAGTTAAAACCTGAAGAACCATCTTCGCCATACTCAATTTATCACCTACTGGAACTCTAAATACCGCTTTAGACCCACTAAAAACATGCCTAATTGCTGGAATATCATAAGCAACAACTGGAGTACCACACGCCAACGACTCAAGCGTCACCAAAGAAAAAGAATCTAAGTAGCTCGGATAAACCGTCAAATAAGAACTGGCAATAATGTTAAAAAGCTTGGTTGCATCTTGTTGACCTAAAAATTCTATATTATGATTTAAACCGCATTCACTTACTTGTTTTAAAAAAGATGCAACAGTCTTTTCTTCTTCCACAATGCCACAAACCGCCAGCTTCGCATTAGGCAATTCCTCAACAACATATCTCCAAATTTCAATCAGATCAAAGAGACCCTTCTCAGGAACCAATCTGGCAAAAAAAACGCCGTGATAATCAAAGTTCTCAGGCAACTCTGTTGGGAATTTACCCATATCAATTCCGTTACCCGGGGTAATGGTTACGAACTTGATTCGGGGATTCATAAAACCGAAATCTTCAACGACCGAATCGCTTACCGCCAATATAACAGTTTTTTCTGAAATCATTAATAAGCTTAGCAGATCAATGCTCAGCCCAACTTTCGAAATAAGCGATTGGGTGTTTATTGAAGTTTTTTTGTTCACATGCTTAAAAACATTTAACGGATTTAATGGCCCTAATGAGTAAGATGGTTGAAGTAAGTAAGCTGTTGGCTGGAAGATTGCAGTCCAAGGTTTAGAACAAAAAACAGAAGCAAGATAGCATGTTAAAACTCCAAATGTTCCTTCACCCGGATTAATAATTAAATCAGCATCTTCTTCCTTGGCAACTCTGGATATAAATAATGCCAAATCAACTATTCTCTTATAGGAATATACTTGTTTCAATATAGGAAATATAACGCCATTCTCTTTAAAATCTTTCTTAAAGACCTTATATTGCCCGAGTATCTCCATAAAATCTGGAAAAATTTTAACAGCATTCTCGCAACTCTTTGAATCAGTTATAATAATATAATCAATTCCCTCAGACTTTCCACGCTTAAGAATTTCATATAACCTTCTATAACCTCCAGAAAGCGACGAATAAGCAAATCTTATAAGAATAATAAGTTTCAAATTCATATAACCGCCTATAAAGTTGTCCCTGAAACTTTACCGCTTCTTATCCAGTATTTTGATACACTAAACATTGACCATTGCTATAAATCAAACTTAAATCATCAAAAATAGAAGAAAGCTCACTACAATTCCACGAAAGCCCCATCCCATAAACTTTTTCATTCGCAATATTTAATGCGTTTAAATAAACAACCCCATCATGCGCAACCGTTGTAACGTTACTCAACACATCAATATAAAATACCCCACCATAAATACGTAAGATATTAAACGCAGAAATAACATCAGCATAAGCTACCGACCTCGCATAATTTACATTATTAGATAACCATCGTGCTCCAGACACGCTGAAGGCGTCAACATAACCAAGGTCATTATATAATCGCAAAGCATCCATCCTATTTTTACTCAAAGAAACCGACCAACTTTCACTTTTAGTCACTTCATACACAAACCCCGTTTGAAAAAGAAAATAAGCACCTAAAACAATGACCAACAAAACAGAAACAAAAAGCTCTTTTTCTCTCCTAAAAACAAACCGAACAAGCGTTTCCCCGCCAGCTACACATAAAGGCGCCAAGAAAAACAATAACACATGATAAAATCGAGTCATGTTAAACGTATTCGCCAATCCAGGGACGATAATAAGTGTTGCTAAAAATGACATAGATATAGAAATAAACACAAAGTGTTCACCATTACCCGGCTGATTCCATGTTCGCTTTTTAACAAGACCAAAATAGCCAATAACTATTAGGGCTTCTGTAATATAAGCAAATATTCTGCTAATCAAATTCCAAACAGACGGCGGTTCTTCCAATCCTAATCCTCTCAAAATAGTTTCTCCTCGAGACGCTGGATTGAAAAAATCACTCAATTGCCTAGAAACATAATCTCCATACGACAAGAAACTATCAAAAACAGAGGAGTTTGACGTGTAAATGTACCAAGCAAACATTGCAACAAAGAAAAGAACAACCATACCTACAGTTATATTTCTGCTTGACCGTTTTAAGAAAACAAAAGAAATTAAGGCAACAAAGATAAATATCAAGAAGATTTCTGCAAGTGCATAATGGGATACCACGAGAGCAAAGCTAAAGATCGTAAAACATATAATCTTATTACTAGACCCAAATTTTTTGTTTAAAATCACAAGGAACAGCAGAGCAAAAAATAACTCAGCTATCATCTGTCTAGTCAATGCTAACATTTCAGTATAGAAGGTTGCTTGTGCAATAAATAGAAAAACAGAGATAAAGGCGTATTTCTCGCCTACGTATCCTTTCCATGTATAGTATAGACCAAGCGGAACAAGAGAGAAAATGAAAGGAATCAATACCTTAAATATCCACATAGAGTCTACATTCAAAACAGTCGAGTAAATTGTAGGAAGAACAGTGACACTCAACATCGTATTAATCCTGCCATATCCTATATTTCCGGGGAATGGATTAGTTGAACTCCAATGTGCATTATTTTGCGTAAGTTTAAAGGCAAAATACTCAACGGGAACATCTGAGCCAAAAGTAACTATGTATTTAGATATAAGCGAAGAATGGTAAAGAATAGCTATGGCAATCAAAATTACAGTTAAGGGATAGAACTTCGTAGGTAGAATCTTCCTCGAGAAAACCCCAGCTGCGAACAATAAAACAACAGAAATTATCAATAGAAGGAGAATTATGTTGTTTCCATACACATTAACCCACATAGCTCCAGCAATACTTAAGAGAGGTAAAGCCAGAAAAAGTAAATAAGCTAGCGATGTCTTTGAAACATTAAATTTAACGACTTCAACACCTTTATCTCTTATGTAAACTAATAATCCGCCAATGAGAATTAAGGTATTCAAAACAATCATAAGCGGCCAAATTGAAAGAGGATGCAGATAACCGAATAATAAAAATAATTCATTGACCAAAAGCCCAGCAAACATCAAAAATGCGATGCTGAAACCAACGGAAAAAAGTATGGTTTCATAAATTTCAAATTTATCTAATCTTAATAATTTAACAAAAATTAAGCCTGGAAGAAACGTGAAATAAATAAAACATAAAACCTGTCTGGCAATAGGAACATTGAAAAACACTGTTAAATATATTGCGCACTGTAGAAGTAATGTGATTAACAGGAAATTCGTTGGTTTACGTTTTGTTTTAATTTGATTCATTGGTAGCCCCCTTAGCGAGTTCTTGTGTAGTGTTACGTAAGACTTATTACTTACTTTATAATATGTATATGTGACAAGCACATGAACAATAATAGGAAAAACAGAAACATTTTAACTCACGAAACAAAAAATATAGCAAGAGGAGAAAGATTGAATAATCGAGATTTTATTTGGAAAATAATAACCGTTATCGTACTGTTGGAAATCATTCTTATTGCCCCAGTCCTCTCCTCATTTACAAACACGGCTATCATAGAAAACATAGGCCAAATATCCACAAGCTACATAGTGGCAAGAAGTGGAAATCCGCAGGATATTCAAGCGGCTGTAGATACTGTTGCGGCTGTTGGTGGAGGAACAGTGTATATACCTGCAGGTGATTGGGTGTTCAATATTCCTTCAAATGCAGATTGTGGAGTGGAAGTCCCTGGTGGTGTTAATTTAATAGGAGCTGGTAAAGATGTTACGATACTGCGTATGACGCAGCCTTTTCAAGACCAAAGGAACCAAGTAATGATCGGGGTTGACGGGAGAAACATGAAATCTACAAGGGTTTCAGGTATAACATTTATAGGAAACATGTCAAATGGTGAAGGCACTCAGTACGGATTGACTGGATTAAGTCTGGATAACTGTAAAAATTTTCGGGTTGACCACTGCAAATTTATCGACTTCAGCGGGTCAGGTGTAGATGCAGGAGTTTATACCGTTGCAGTTAATCCAGAAAATGGTGAATATCAGTATTATTGGAATTGGGGATTAATAGACCACTGCGACTTTGACAATCCATATAAGGACACTGTTGGTGGAAGTTGGGGTTACGGAATCTCCGTTTTCGGTCCAGGGCGCCCTGATGCTTGGCTATACGATTTAAATGATATACTTGGAAAATGGGATATAGAAACTAACCCTATACGCTGCGCTTTATACGAATGGAACAGTCAACAGCAAAAGTATCAATTAGTCAGCACTAACGGAGGCAAATATTTCAGATGGCTCGTCTACATAGAAGACTGCACATTTAACAGATGCAGGCATGGCGTTGCTTCTAGTAACGAAGCATTTTATGTTGCAAGACACTGCACATTTACAAGACCAGAACCATATTGTCTGGTAGACGTTCATGGAGCTTTAGGTGTAGACTGGTGGGGCGGACGAGGAATGGAAGTATATGACTGCACATTGGATGGAACAGGATGGGCTGTTTCCATAGCAGCAATAGATTACCGTGGTGGAGGTGGAGTATGCTTTAACAATCTTATTAAAAATATTCCGTACGGAGTGCGAATGAGTGCTGACAATCAGCAACAGTGGGTGTGCCTAGTAAACAACTTATGGATTTGGGGCAACACTTTCCAAAACGTCGATACACAAATTCACGACATGTATGACCTCTACACTGAAGGTCAACAATATCATTTACAAGCTCCAGCGAACTATCAGCCTTATCCTTATCCTCACCCTTTAACACAAGCAACATCATAAGTTGCGCCATAAAAACCTAAGCTGCTATATGTGCATTCTAAAATTCAATTTTTCTGGTTTTCGCTCTCTAAGGGATTTTTCGATACATTCCAACAACTTTATGTTATTCCTTCCATCTTTTGGTGAAATGGGTGGTGGAAGATCCTTTTTAATACATTCAATGTAACTGTTAATAAGTTGGAATGTGGGAAATGTTTTGGTTTTGTGAATATAACTTAGACCAAAACTCATCCACTTCTGCAAAACTCGTTTTTCATCAACCAAAATGTTCTTTAATACCCCAATAACGTTGAAGGGAGGGGTTATAGAATTTTCTAAGAAATAATTAAAGTCACGGTGTATCTGCAATCGCTTTCCTTCAATATCGCTAAGCTCATAGACTATTTCAGTTTCTTTAGAAATCCAAGAAAGTTCTATTAAGCCAAACCTTTCATCATTGGTACGCAAAAGAACTGCAAACGCGTCATACACTGGATAACGAACTTTGCCTCCAACAGCATACACTTCCTTAATATCTGGCAAAAAGTGTAGCTGAAGATATGCAAGGTGACAGCAAACTTCCCAGATGATCCCCTTTTGCTCTGGAGAAACATTCCAAGCCGGAGCAAGATTATATGCTCTAAGTAATTCAAAACTTTCTTTCTGAGTGGTTCTGAAAGAGAGTAGTTTAAATTTGCCCGAGTCTACAAGCCCCTTTGCCCTTTGAATTAATGGAGAAAATATTTGATTGTGTCCTATGCAAAGCTTACTTCCATGCTTATTTACAGCCTTAATCATTTCATCACATTCTGAAACACTAAGCGCCATAGGTTTTTCAACTAAGATAGCTGGCACAGCTGTAGCAACATCGCAAACTATCTGCTTATGGGTTGAAACAGGAGTACAAACACTAACCAAGTCCAAGTCGCATGCCTTAAACATATCCCAATAATTATCAAAAACTTTTTTAATCCCAAACTTAGCGCCTAAACTTTTAGCTCTCTCAAGATTTAAATCGCATACAGCCACAACCTTAACACCTTTAATTTTCTGATAAGCTCGAATGTGTGGGGGGGCAACTCCACCACATCCTATAATTCCAACGTTCATACTTACACCAAGCACGCTTCAGCAAAATAACGGCATTATATATTATACTTTGCCTTAATGAAGCCTAAACACCAAGCCGCAGCCCTAAATGCATAATGGAATGGCAAAAGAAAAACTACCTTTTTCCTCACACATTTGTATGCACTTATTGCATCTAACAACCCCGCTAGAAAAGCTGCAGGAGGCAACATTCTATGAAATTTTATAAGTCCCTTATTTTTTTGGCACACATAATAAACGTCAAATCCACGTTTTACGTACCTTTGCCAAAGTCTATTATAAGTTGTGCCCAATCTTTCATAATCACGCCATTGCGCAGTTGTTTTTCCGAAGGACCAGCCAGCAGCCCTTACCCTAAGTTCTGCATCCCAGTCTTCTCCATAACCTTTTATATTGTCATCAAAACCGCCAGCCTGTGCTATGGCTTTTAAGCGGTAAATACACGCTCCAGTCCCCAAATGTCTAGGTTTATTCCCGTTCAAACTTTTAGCGTAGCCTATAATACGTGAGTAAATTTCTAAAGTTGAAACTAAATTAGATCCGCAGCTAAATTGATACTGCCCCTTTGCAATACCAACATTCAAATTATGTTCCATAAAGTAAACTTGTTTCTTAACAAAATCTTTCGATATAACCATATCACCGTCAACCCAAATAATGTAGTCCCCATTTGCGTTTTTAATGACTTTGTTGCGAGCGTGTCCTATTCCCATCCAATCATCATGAAATATTTTAGTTGTTATATCAATTTTAGACGCATACTCTTTGATTATTTTCAAAGTGTCATCGTCGCTTCCGTCATCTACAAAAATTATTTCCATAAGTTCATGCGGGAAATTTTGCTGAATAATGCTTTCAATAGTTTGTTTAATGGTATTTGAACAGTTTCTAACACATACACCTATTGTTACTTTTGGTTTCATTTTAATTTAACCAGTTTAGAAAGTTCTAATTCATATATGACCATAACTATCAATATGTGCCTTAGTAAACCCATACAGCCAAGCTATTTTTTTAAATAAATAAAGAATAGGCAACAAGAAGATGATTTTGCATCGAGTTAACTTGTATGCTAACGAGACTCTTTGGAAGGCCTCAATCAATGAAGAATGTATTTTTGCACTATGTTTATGAATAACATAATGCCCTCCATAACCATACCAAAAGTTCTCTTTCCATAACGATTTCAATTTTTTCTTCCCTACATGTTGTAGTTCCGCATTTACACCAAAATGGATTCTCCAACCAGCCTCTTGGATCCTATATGCTAAATCTATATCTTCACAAGCTCCTTTAATTCTTTTATCGAATCCTCCGGCTTGTTTAAGGGAGTTTACCCGAAATATAGATCCTGCGCAGCATATTCTTATGGGATCTGCTGTAAAAGCTTGCCTTTTTCTGTAATCACCAACTACCCAATCAATATTCTCTAATTTAGAAATAGTTTCGGTTTCCTTTATAAAACTAAATTTTCCTGCCGCAACTCCTACATTAGGATTTTTTTCCATAAAATTTACATGTTTTCTCAGATAATTATGGCTTAATATTATATCGCCATCAACCCAAAGTATATACTTTCCACTTGAATTTTCAAGAACAATTTGCCTTGCATTTCCAAGACCTTCGTTTTCATAAAAGATTTTGTAATTTAAGTCGCTGTTTGAAAGGATTTTTTCAATAATCGACACAGTATTATCCTTACTATAGCCGTCAACAATAATTAGCTCAAGAAACTTGTGAGGGTAATCTTGCTTTAGAACGCTTTCTATTGCTTCCTTTATCGTAGCTTCAGCGTTTTTTACGCAGATGCCTATAGACACTATTGGTAAGCTCATAAGAAATTATCCTGCTTCTATTGATATTTAACTAAATTAAACTTGAGGGATTTTAACTATAATGTAATAAATATTAATGCGTGCTTATGTTTCAAGCTATTTCCTCGTAGAGTAAATATGTTTTTTTGGCTATTTGCTCCCAAGAATATTGACTTTCTACAATTTTTCTAGAACGTTCACCCATCCTTTTAGCTAAATCAACATCCTCCTTAAGTAGAAGAATCATGTATTTGCGCAGCTTTTCAACATCTCCAACATTGAACAAGAAACCATTGTACCCGTCTACAACGATTTTCTCCATCCCTAGTATTTTTGAGGCGATTATCGGCAATCCCGACGCCATCGCTTCCAAACCAACTAATGCCATGCCTTCTGCTACGGATGGAATTACAAACAGTTTTGCAGCAGAATAAATTCTAGTTAAATCATCCAAAGGAACAGCGCCAACAAAGTGTACCTGCTCACTAATTTCTAGACGCCTAGCTAATGTGTTAAGATAAGAAAATAACGGTCCGCCCCCAACTATAACGACATGAATGCTCGTTCCTTTGATCGCATTTAATAAATAATGTAAACCTTTTTGCTCTACCAGTCTCCCAACAAACAGCACATATTCATGCGGTAGTGTATATTTTGCGATAATGCGCTCAGAATCGCGTATTTTTGGTCGAAACAAATTTACATCAACACCATTTGGAATTACCTTAACCTTTTCCGAAGGCACCCCAAAATGTTTAACTAATTCATCCTTCAAACCTTCGCTCACTGCAACTACGCAATCTACATTATTAACAATTCTTAGCTCAATGAATTTAAAAGCGAATTCACGAAAAGCTTGCTTAAAAAGCGTATTCGATCTAACCATCCATGGATTGGGATTATGAACAGTAAAAACCGAACTTGCTCTTTTAATTAATGGGAGCAAACAAAATCCCGAAACGTGTCCATGAACATGTATAATGTCATACTCGTTAGAAGCGATGGCGCGCATCGCACGTAAAGAAGCCAAAAAACCACCAGCTCCAAAACTCACCAATGTTTGTAAATAATTTCCATGAAACTTGAAGGGTATTCTTGGAAGTTTGTGTAAAATAACTTTTTCGTGGAACGACGCCCTAGGATTTACGCTGGTAACAAAATGTACTTCATTGCATAACCTAGCAAGCTCATTACTAAGATAGAAGGCGTGCGATTCTATGCTACCACCTTTGTCTGGTGGAACAGGCAGGAAGCCTGTATTAACCATTAAAATCCTCAAATCTGGTAACCACTTAAACCAGTCATATACGAAGTTTATTTATCGATCCCATTTTCACTTAAATCGATCCGTGCTCCTGCTCCATACCAACTACGCAACTACTTGGCAACGCATTTTCGAGAAATGTGTATTTCATTTTGGCTTATAGAAATTTTATCTGTACGCGAAGGCAAAGCAATTTTGACTTTACGCCAATTCTTGGGCAGCGAAAACTTCGCGAAAGTCGCCAAGATCGCTCGCGAACAGGGCGGACAATATGTTAGCGCCGGCAAAGAAAGCCGCTTCGAAATTCCGCTCCAAAAGTAAGGATAGAAATTTTATTCTTCTAGTATAGGAGGGGGAATCTACACCACCTATAATTTGCCGATGAGTTTTAGAAGTCAAAACTATATGGACCATGTGTGCGCGCATAAGTGTTCATTAATTGTTTTTCGGCTGTTTTCTTCTAACGAAGCCTTTTCTTGGCTTAGTTAAGTTTTTAGGGGTGAGGGCGTCAAGGGATAGCTGAAACAAAGCCTAATGGAGGTGATAAACCGTTTTGGACGGTTTTCAACACTTGCCATTTTGACACCCTCAAGCTGTTGTTCTCTGAGATTGATATAAGCGTAACTGTGAGGCAGATCGAGGTTAGGTATGTCAACTCTGGGAAAGGCAGGCCGCGTTACCCGGTGCGTTCCATGCTTTTGGCTTTGTTGTTCATGCGTTTCGATGCTATACCATCGATGAGGAAGCTTTGCAGGAGGCTTGAGAAGAGGCGTTACGCTCGGGAGATCTGCGAGTTCAGCGGGGATAGAACACCAAAACACAACACCTTCAGCCTCTTCATCAGCCGGGCCAAGCCAGACACGATAGAAGACGTGTTCAAGGAGCTTAGGGACCAAGCGTTTAAAATGGGCATAGTGGACCCAGAGGAGGCTGTTAAGGTTAGTGTGGACAGCACCTTCATGAAGGCGTATTCTAGGCGTGGGAGGAGGGGAGGCATAAGCGACAGGGGCGCAAGGGTTGGGAAGACCGAGCGCCGAAGCTACGAGCTGGGCTGGAGAGTCCACACGGTTGCGTCCATGTCTGCGTTGCCCATAGCCTATATCGTGCGAGCTGCAAACGTCAACGACAAAGACGTTGTTGAGCCGCTCTTGAAGCAAGCTTCACGCCTGATTACGCATTGCGGAAAGCGCATCAGCCAAGTCATAGCCGACAGGCAGTACTACTCAGCCCACGTCTTCACGGCCATAAGGGAATTGAGGGCTGAACCCGTCATTCCATACCCCCTCAACGTGAAGGATCGGCTGATAAACCTGTGGGTGACGAAACGCTTCAAGGTCAGAGGAGACCCAAGGCTGGTGAACCTCTACAAGCTGAGGATGACTGTTGAAAGGGGCTTCAAAGCTGGAAAGCTGGAGCTCATGATGGAAAACCTGTGCTGGAGAGGAATAGCCAAGGCCCGAATGCACGTGGCCATATGCTTCACATGCATATACGCCGTGGCAATCACAGCCCACAAAATAGGCAGACCAGAACTAGCCAACAGCATAGCAACATTCACATACTAAGCCCAAAAACAGCCCCATCCGCAAAATCAAGCCAAAAAACAATTAATGAACACTTATGCGCGCGCTCACAGAGGTTGAAAACTTCGTAATGGAAAACAAGCATTTAGGCTACAAAACAAAAGAAGAATTCATAAAAGAAGCCATTCGGTTCAAGCTGAATGCATTACGAGGCAGATACGAATACATAGAAAAACCCAAGAAAATGCGAAAAGCCGCAAAGATTATAGGGCAATTGAAGGCGTATCCTTTAGATAAAACAAATCGTAGCAAGTGAAAGTCGAATGACAGGTTATGTCTTAAGCCTCGAAAAGGCTGAAAAAGGAGGAATTCATGATATTAAAGTCTGAGGTCTTGCAAAAAAAGCCAACAGCTCATTATTATTTTAAATTATGCGGGAATATTGCTGACCCAATTGAAATAAAATTTGCCAAGATGGAAATTAGGGGCTTGTTCCCAGGAGAATTAGAAGATATTTATAACTTTGCAGATTTTCTCATGCGTCCCCCATTAAAAGTGTTTGTTTCGGAGAAGCCGCTGGTACATCAATCTTTTCCAGACAGTAGAAGAATCCAAGATGTTATGCTGCGAGATATGTGTTATGGTACGATAAAAGGATTTCATTCAGAATACGAAGTGACGGATATTTCTGATCTTGTAAGAAGGCTTGCATATACGAGAGAGATTTATGTTTTAGTTGAAAATCATGAAGGCGCAGGTGCAAAAGAAATTTTGCAAAACTTATATCCCGATGCGAGTATTGATAAGGATGCTCAAATTTTTATGTCAGAAGATAATTTGTCTATATTGTTCAGATTTGTTATGCACACGTATTACTTCGAGAATATGAGGGCTGTAGTTTACTTTAGCTTTGCCAAATCAAAACAGCGGATGTTCGAAAGGATAAAGGATAATGTAAAAAGATTGATAAGACACGCGATGGAAGGCTGTTATTATATTCCTTTACATCCGAGCGCAAGATTATATAAAGAGGTTGAGGATCTTTTTGATGAACGTAAAGAGGAGAAGCTTTACCTTTCTCACGCTTTTGGGCCACCCTACAAGGCAAAGTTTCATCCAAGAATGATTAAAGCGATGATGAACTATATAGGAGTTAGAAAAGGTCCGCTATTGGATCCGTTTGTGGGAAGCGGGACAACATCAATTGAATGTGCGTTGATTGGTATAGATAGTATAGGAGTTGATATAAGTCCAGTTTGCATTTTGGCTACTAAGGCAAAGATAAGTTCCTTAGAAATTGACCCCCAAGTATTAAGAAAAGAAATTGACAGATTACTTGGAATAATAAAAACATGGAAAAAAGAGGGTATTTCTCAAACAACATTAGATTCTTTGGAACAAACCAAAAAGGTAGAAATTCAGTTAAATATGAAGAAGAGGTATAGGGGGAAAGAGGAGGAGCTTCTCGCTATTTACAAGCTTCGAAATTTAATTAGAAAGATGCGAGAAGATGGAAGGATTAATGAAAAAACTGAAGAAGATCTATACAATATTTTTGCCTGTGCTTTAAGCAAGGTTATAAGCGAAGCATTGCGAGCCAAAGCAAAAAAAGATGTTTTTCAAATGTTTGAAGACGAAATTGAAGAAATGTATAAAACTATTCTTGCATTTAACGAGTTGAAAAAAGAGATAAGTATCAAATTAGGGCTTTCAAATAATTACATTGGCGACATCCGCGACATGAGAGCAATTCCTGGACTTGAGCCAAATCCTACTGGAAATGTGGATGGAATTGTAACGTCGCCTCCATATTCTACAGCCGTTGACTACATTAGAAACGACCTGCCCATGTTAGAGATCATACATGAGGCGGATCTAACGCAACTTGAAAAGAATATGATTGGGAATCCGAAATTTACAGATGAGGAAAAAATTCTGCTTAATCAAATCACCGAAGAAAAAGATGACTTCTTACAGTTGCCGTCTGAAGCAAGAGGTGTGATCAAAGAATTACTTCAGCATGGAAGAAAAGATATCGCTCTTAGGCAATACAAATTCTTAATCGACATGAAAACTGCTCTGCAGGAAATGTTCCGGGTTCTTAAGCCGGGTGCAAAATGCGTGATTATCATAGGGAATAATCATTTTAGGACAAGCGATAAGGTGGTGGAATTTAGAAACGCACAATACCTGTATGAAATGGCACCCAGAGTTAGCTTCAAACCTAAAGAAATAATTGAAAGAACACTGCTCAAAACAAGTTATGGAGCCATCCAACAAGAACATATACTGATATTGGAAAAAGAAACGGAGTGAGTCGTATGAGTCAAACATTATCTGAACTTAGTAAAACTTCAGAACTTGTGCATGATTTTATAAACAGTTCTGAGAAATTTCTTAAAATTATTACCTTCAGATTCTCTTCCAAACACTTCGCTGATATGCTGATTGATAAAGCAAAAAAAGGAATAACTGTTGAAATCATAACAACTCCGGCGGACAATATAGCAGAAGAAGACTTAAGGACAGAAGTTGAAAAAATGTACGGCCTTCTTCAAGAAAGTGGTGTTAAGTTGTCAACTTGTCCGTGGGAGGTAGGGGAGCCACGCCTTACACCCACCAGCCTAAGTGGTGAGTTGGCAGCAGGTATCGGTGAGAAATGGTATTCCCTTCATTTTCAATTATTCTTAAATGACAAACATGCTCTATTGACATCCCAAAATTTGGTACCCGAAAAAAACTTGGAAGTTTACTATTTAAGCTCAAATCCACATTTCTTGAAAGAAAACGCAGACAAATTCAATCTGGTTAACGAACTTTTCTTTACTCCAGTGAAAGTGGAAGTAAATAATGCGACGTATACATTACCAGGAAAACTTACCAACTTTCTCGATGAACTTACATTAAAGGATACTATAGACTTATTTGTAAAAAGCAAAAGGTATAAAGTTAAACATTATTCAATAAACAAACTTCCCCAGGCAAATTTAACTAAAGGACTGTTCATATGCCCCTTTGAAGGAAGATTGAGGGAGTTTCTCTATAAGTTTATCGACTCTGGAGAAGTTTTCCTCTATTTCTTTGTTGAAACATTTTTTGACGAAGACCTAATTAGGAAAATTGAAGAAAAAATACATCTCCAGCCAAAGATTAAAATTAAGATAATAACAAGGCCTCCTCAAAAAGTTAGGCAAGCACCAGCCAAGGCACGAAATATGATTAATCAGATTTTAAGTCTCGGTGTTGGCGTCGGGTTTTTACCTGATATTCAAGCAAAGTTTTGGGTCAACGATAAATGGTTAGCGATACCTTCTGGTGACTTCAACAAAATGAATTTAGGATATCAAACAGGCAAAAATTATTGGAGAGCAGATACTCAACTTCTGCTTTTGGATAATGATGAAGAACAGGTAAAACTGTTCAAAAACATATTTGAAGAAGAATTTGAAGCAATGGATATTGGAAGCATCTGCATAAATGATGTCAAACCTCTATTTTCAGTGCTCAAAAAGCGATATTCAGTTAGAAGCACTGCAGAAGCCATAAAATATATTTCACGTTTAAAATCCTCTTTAGTTATTAGAACTGAAGAAGACATAAGATATGTAATCAATCTGGCTGTAAAACTTACTAAGAGTTACGGCAAACAAAAAATTGAAGGAATATTTGCCTTGATGGCCATCATACTTTACTATCTACAACGCCGAGAACATAAGTTTGAAGAAATCTTGGAGAAACTGGAAAATATTGCAGAGAAATCCAACGTGGTTGATGCCGTAAATCGGCTACTTATGTCAGGATACATCCTTAAAAGTCAGGATGTGTACAGAGTCAACGTTCAGAGACTTATCTAATTCTAACCTTTTATTGATAAAAATAGGGTATTAGTTTTGGACAGAAAAAGGGGCTAAGACGTTATCCTATCTATTAGCTCATCGGCAAGCATTTTTATTGCTTTCATGCTTGTAGCTATAGCCAACCCATGCCCTGTTCTGTAGTGCCAAGTTTCATCATCTATGGGTGTTTTAATGGCTTTGCCTGGGCGCTCTTTGATTCTTTTAATGATTGCTTTCATTGAATCTTTTGAGAAATCTCCTTTTAGAGTACATTGCGCGTAAACTGCGGGAAAGACTATATGGAAAGCTATCATTCCCGTGGATCTTAGCAACGTATACTCATTTGGGTTGTTTCCTGCCTTTGGAAACAGTTCTTTTATTGCAGTCCAATAGTTGATTAACAAGGTGGTTAGTTGGTCGGCATCCATGGCGGAAAATGTTGTTTCTTTAACTATCTCCATAAGCGAACGTACTAACGTACGTTCCGGAAGGAATTGCTCTGGCGTTCTTTCAATTCCAGGTACGATTATTTTGCCTTTCAATGGTGAATCTTCACGTGTCCTTAACTTGTCAGCGATTTCGAGGGCTTGAGCACTCCGAAGTGCGGGGGCTCCTTCACTTTTAATTAAACCTACTCTTCCCATTCTCTTATACATGACTTGAAGATGCCGCCAAGCTAAGTCCACAGGTACACTTTTTACACGTGAGTTATGGACATAGAATTGTCGCATTTCATTATATAAATCTGGGTCGTCAAACGTAAAAAGCGTCACGGGCACTGGATATTTTTCAAAGCTTGGATCTTCTGCCATCGCTCGCTCTAATGCTTCGAGACGGTGTTGTCCATCTATTACCCACCACTCTTTTCCGAGAGGTGTTTCTAACTCGCCTTCCTCACAAACATCGTTTTGCTTGAACAAAAAATTTTTGTTCAAAAAATAATAGTTGGGATCGTCGAACAAAATCAATCCCTTTGCGACGAACTCATTCGCGTTAAGGACAGAAATCAATTCCTGACGTCTTTAAGACTACCGGGCGAAAGTCATTAACCAAAGTTAGGGCAAAAACGCATAATACCCGTCAAAATGAGCTGCACCATAACCTCTTGAAGTGTTTAAATATTGAATCAGGCAAAATTATACAGTCGGGAATCATGAAAAAACTCATAATGGTTTCAGGCTCAACCAGACTTATTAAAAACCCCCCTCAGCCCATCCCAGCCATCCAAAGATTTGATGGCGTATTCATAAGACTCATAAGAAAATATTATAGACAAACCAGAAACCTTGACATCCTAATCCTATCGCCAGTTTATGGACTAATCAGTGGCGAAGAGAAAATAGAATTTAAAGAACCTATAGGTGAAAGCTGGCGTGAACTTAATTTAGATAGTAACACAATCTCAAAAATTCGAGAATCAAACTTAAAAAAGCTAACGAAATGGCTATCAAAGCGAAAATATACCGAAATCTACGTGAACATTGGAAAAAACATGCTAAAACTCATAGAAGGGTTTGAGAAGATAGTGCCGCAGACAACTAATATAACATATGCTCAAGGACCAGGCATAGGCCCTAAAATGGCACATATGAAAAACTGGATTGAATCACGAATTTGCAAGACATAAAAAGAGCGATTTTGATGTTCAAGGAAACTGAAATTTTTCTTTCGGATAAAGCCTTTATGGGCATAATTCTCTCATCTGTAGAGGTTTATAAACTCGAGTGCCATGGAGCCTTGTTAGGCTTTCAAACCCACGGACGCATAATAGTAGAATACGCCATTCCTTTCCAATCAGCAAAAAGAAAATTTGCCCAAGTTGAGCCAAACTGGAGAAAAGAACTAAAAGTAATAGAAATTCTTCCCAAACTAATACACCTGCAAAAACTCGGATATTTCCACTCTCACCCTCAGTTTGGAGACCAGCGAGGCTTACCAGAGCTAAGCGAAGCAGACAAAAACTACATTCGAGAAAAAGAAATAGAAATCTTAGTAGCCATCAATGACGCAAAGAAAACATCCCCTTGGACAGAATCAAAAAATAAACTCTCCGGCACCCTCGGAAAATACCACATTTCAATCGCAGGATTTTACAAAAGAAAAGACGGAAAAATTATACAATGTAAAGTTCTATGCCCATACGCAATCGGATTTGACTACACATTCGAACGATAATCAACAAAACTCTACCAGATGCCAAAATCCACGCATTATTCACACTTAAAACTGAAAAACAGACCTCCAGCTTTAGAATTTTCACATGAAAAATCCGCAAGTCTGCAACTTCAAGTGAAATCCGCCGTTATTTAGGCTTTGTTTTTCACTTAAGAGCGATTCTAATCCAAATTTAGAAAATTCGCCTAAACTTTTCTTTCGAGGTGAGATCCATGCCCGAATTAAAAAATAAAGTAAGTAAAAATATACTTTTGGATAAAGAAGGTTTTGAAATAACAGTCCGCCAAGCCTTAGCAAAAATTCGCAACCTCAGAAAGTGGAAAGCAAAAGACCCAGAGTTTTTCGAGCTAAACGGACTTTGGCACGACTTACTACAACTCTACCAGTATATAGAAGAAGCCAAAAAATGGAGCAGAGAAAAAACTGAAATCGCAATTAAAAGCGAAACCCAAAACAAACTGTTAAACTGCAAAATCGAAAAGGTTACGCCCGACACCTACCCATGCGGAGTTTTAATCCGAGCTTTGGAGGCTCTGTGATGCCATACCCATATTATCCCCTATTTAATCGGCGCATAGACAAACGCTGGACATTACATGTTTTTGCAGACCAGCAAGGCAACGTAATAACTGGCATGGCATGGACATACGGAATTTTCGACATAAGCACATTCCAAATCCGCGCCAAACCCACAAAAATTCCGAACAAAGCCCTCAGCGAAATCAACCAAATTTTAAGAGAGGCGACCAAATAATGCCAAAATATCTAATTGAAATAGTCCTCGTGGTTCAAGCCAAAAGCCCTGATGAAGCTCGTAAAATCGCTGATTACATCCTAAACCTTCCAATACCAGACCCAAACATTGAAAGCGCTATAGAAACGATGAGGTATGAGGAAGTTGTCCAAATCAAAAACACAAGGTAAATTCTGGCCTCATGTCCGCCAGCTTATCTGGGAAAAAGCCCAAGAGCTTTACCAAATAGAAAACGCCAAAACCATGCACACAGACTTTAAAGGCACAACAGCCACCCGCAAAGAGCTAAGAGAAGGCGGATACTTCCACACAGCCAAACTAATCATCCTCAGAAACCTATACCTCCAAAACAAAACCTCGTCTGCAAAAACTCCGTACCGCGAGTACCACGACAAAAACAGAAAACACAGCTGCACACTAGAACTCCAAAAAGGAAAAGGCTACATAAAAGCATAGCAAAGTTTGTCTACCCGTTTTGACGTATTTGATTGCAAGGTCTTGATGCCAAGTATCAGCAGGCTACGACATAGCAAATCATATAAAATTCCAGTCTTAATTAACTCATAAGAAGGTTTGGAATTAATGGTGAATCATGCAACAGTTCGGTTTGCATGGCATGACAGTAAATGGAATGGCACAGTTTGTAGAGACCCTGAACGCAATATCTATTGCACAGGGAGCTATTCACTGCTTTCACCAAGAATTCAAAGAAGAATAGACTTTCATAAGGAGCAGAAACACAAAGGTCAAAAAGTTTCTAAAATTCAAAAAGAGGCAACATATATTCCCCCGTGCTATTGGTGTTTAAATGCGCTTGGGGATAGTGAATGTATAGTAGAGGACCCTCATCCCTTCGCCGATACTGAGAGAAGATTCAGTCCGGAGTTTGCAAAGGTACCACCTCTAAAGTATAACTTAAATAAATTCTGCGTTTTTTCTTGGAACTTTAAACTCGGCTATGCCGAAAAGGGCTCATACCAGCGGTACGTGCCTCCAGAAGAACTGGAAGACAGAACAAAACAATACCTAAACAAACTTGAAAAAGGGAAATCCATTACATTCTTTTATGCCAATTATAGTAACCCGATAACGGCTGACCATTACAGATATTTGCTTCTTGGCGCAGGCGTAGTAAGAGATGTTAAAGAACCACAAGAATATCACATACCCGAGAAACTCGTTGAAAAAATCCGTAGCCAACGGGGTATGGCAAATATGCCTATAACCGCTTGGCAATTCCAGATATTGTTAGACCCAAACACAGTATTTGTTCTTCCCTATCACGAATACCTCGATCTAATAAATAAAGAAAAAGACGAAAGTGCATCCAATGAACTATGGAAAAAACTTGACGAAGTTGCAATACGCATCGAAGAAAACACAATGATTCCTAATTTCAAATATGTCTCAATGCATCTGGAGCATGACAAAGCCATCTATCTGCTTTATATGTTCAGACAATCAACAAGCCAAATGAAAAAGCACAATCTCGTAGAGCACTCTTTGATACTTGGAGCAGAACAAAAAATAGACAAGCTGTTAGCGCTAGCATGGAAACAAAGGGGAAGATACCCAGGATTCAGAAACGCTCTTTTTGTTATGTTAAGTCACGACTTTGACAAGGAATATTTAAATGAGATTAT
>Ga0078972_1009462_pt1 | contig 19216 bp, 16 predicted proteins | sample YelNatPaOPGAMG01_FD_67568 | JGI IMG/M metagenome (GOLD analysis project Ga0078972, IMG submission 67568) | Hot spring thermophilic microbial communities from Obsidian Pool, Yellowstone National Park, USA - OP-RAMG-01 (SPADES assembly) (version 2) | ecosystem: Environmental > Aquatic > Thermal...
CTGCTATTAGAGGGAAGGGCTTTCTATTCTCTTCCTTCCTGAACTTTATTCTCTCAACCCTCTCAAGAGAACTTTCTATAAATGGAGAGCAACACAATCCATAGAGTGTATCCGTAGGAAGTATAACTACTCCACCTTTCTGCAGAACCTCAACTGCCCTTGTTATATCTTTTGCTGAGATTTTCATTTTCTTTCCTCAATTCTTCTTCAAGCCTCTTTCTTCTTTCAACAAGCATTTTTCTTAACCTTTCATCATAGACCGCAAGAATGGAAACCGCAAGAAGTCCAGCATTATAAGCACCTGTCTTTCCTATACAAACTGTCCCCACCGGGATATGCTTTGGCATCTGAACTATTGAAAAAAGAGCATCAAGACCGCTCAATTCCTCCGAGTATGCTGGAACACCTATAACTGGAAGAACCGTTTTTGAAGCTACAACACCGGGAAGATGCGCAGCTTTTCCGGCAATTGCTATAAATACCTTTGTCCCATTCTTTTCTGCATCTCTTATAATTTGCTCAAGATGGTTTGGAGAGCGATGGGCAGATGCCAGAAAAACTTCTCTTTTAATGCCGAACTCGTCAATGGCTTTTAAACATTCTTTAAGGAGCTCCTCATCCGAAGAGGAACCAATTATTACTGTTATGTCGTTCATTCAAAACCTCCTTCAATGTATTCAATAACCTTTAAATCTTCAAGGTTTACCCATATAAAATCAAACCTCACCTGCAAATTCCTCGCCCATTTATGCCGTGATAGAAAATCAAGAGCGGTGGTCTTTATCTTCTCTATCTTGTTCCTGTTTATTTTCAGGGGTCCGCTAACTGGAGTGCTTTCGGATTTTACCTCTACAAAACATATTTCACCGGATGGAGATTTCGTAATTATATCTACCTCTCCAAACCTTGTCATATAGTTCCTTTCAATTATTTTATGCCCTTTTCTTTTAAGAAATTCAACCGCTATATCCTCACCTTTATTCCCACTTTTCTTCATTTCAAAAGCCTGAAGCCAGTTCTGTGATAGGGACTTGGTCCCAGCAAGGAAAGAATTTTTCTGTGTTCCTTTGTTGGATAGCCCTTATGTTTTGAGAAAAGATACCCAGGACATATCATGTCAAGTCTCTCCATAAACCTATCTCTCTCTACCTTTGCAACGATTGATGCTGAAGCAATACTCATGCTTTTCCCGTCTCCCCTTATAACCGGGATTTCAAATATCCCGAGTTCAAGTTTTATATTGCCGTCAATTATTAATGCATCGGGTTCAACAGGAAGGGCTAGAATAGCCCTTTTCATGGCAAGTTTTGTGGCACCGAGAATATTTAGAACCCTTATCTCTTCCTCATCTGCTACGCCGACTGACCAGAAGGAGTTTTTTCTTATAAAATCATAAGCCTTCTCCCTTTCCTGTGGCTTCAACCTTTTACAGTCATCAATTCCCCTGCATCTGATCGGTGCTTCAAATATAACCGCGGATGCAAACACGGGTCCTGCTATTGGTCCTCTCCCCGCCTCATCGATTCCTGCAACATACCTGAATCCCTTTTTCCAGAGATTTTTTTCAATTCTCCAGTCTGGCATTCATATCCTCAATACATTATCAGCAAATTTCTCAATAGCATTAAACCTTGACAACACTATACCCTGTCCAGTCCTTTCGGCAATTTCCTTTACCTTCATATAAAACTTCTCTCTTTTTGAATCGTCCATCGTTATAAAAATATCATCAAGAATAAACGGAATGTTTCTTAAACTGGATTGGTAATCAACAAAGGAAAGAAGAAGTGTTACAAATGCCATGTCAAGAATGGAGCTGGAAAGAAAATCAAACGGGAAGAATTCGCCCTCTGAATTTCTCATCCCTATTTTATCCTCTTCAAATGTTATGGTTTCAAACTTTTCTTTTGAAAGGTCTTTCAGAATCGGGACGAGGTTGTTGTATAAAGAAGAAAGGGAATTTTCTCGGTCTTGCCCCATAACCCTTGAAAGTTCATCTAAATAATCAATCAGGTCAGCACTTCTCAACGGTTCACTTGAAGGAATTGTCGTTTCCTCCGCCCTTTCCACTCCTGTTTCCAGAGATTCCTGAAGGGTTTTTAGTTCCTCCTCTATCTCCTGTTTAGAACCCGAAATTGAACCGATGTCCTGTAATTCCTTTTTTAATGCTTCTACCTCTTTTGTTAATTTTTCTTCCTCAGCGATTAAATCCTCATCTCGCATTGACTGAACCTCTTTATCAAGTTCTGCTTTCGCTTCCTCAAGCTCCTTTTTTATCTGGTTAAAATAATTAACCTTCTCTGGAAGGTCATCCGGACTCATTAACCCTATTTCTTTTGTGATTATATCAATTTTTTTCAATTCCAGTTCAATCTGATTTTCCATCTTTTTCAACCTGAACTCTTTTTCACGAAGTTGTTTCATCAATTCCTCCTTTTTTGCCCTTCTGCCGAATTCCTTAAATAGTCCCCATCCAACCATTCCGAGAGAGCCTATAATTATTGGCAGAAAAATGAAACGAAGAGGAAGGGAGAGGTTTTCTGCCTTTATTAAGGTAAGAATGGGATTTCTGATGATAAAAAGTAACAAAGAACTGCCGAATAAAATGCTTCCATATTTTACAAAAGGGCTTTTTAAAAAATCATCCCCTCCCATCTTTTGTATTTCTTCCTTTAAAGGTTCAACCTCGTGAACAAAAGCAGACCTTATTTTTTCTCTTTCTTTCAGCAACTTCTTGTAATTGGCAAGTTTTCCTTCTACATCCTGAGAAAGTTCTTCAAGAGGAGCATTCTCTTTCACCGTTTGAGAAAGAAGCTCAATCTGACTTCTCAGGTTTTCCCTCTTCCCCTTCTTCTCCTTTATCTGAAAAAGTTTTCTTTCCAGGTCGTTCAGAAGTTCCTCCTTCTCCTCAACTTTCTTAATGTTATCAAGTTCTGATGAAAGTTCCTTTATCCTCTTCTGGACCTCTTCCTTTGCAGTCCCCTCCTTTTTCTCCTTCCTCAACAAACTCTCTTCTTTTACGATGGCAACCTTCTTTGCCTCTGAAAAAGATGGGAGGTCGGTGTGTGTAGCACAAAAAAATTTTCTGTATATATGAAATGGAAAAAGGTGAAAATTGTCTTCAAGAAGGGAAGAAAGAGAAAATGGGTCTTTTGAAATCTCCTTAAATGTCTTGGTTGATGGCTCATATTTGTAAAGAATGAACCCTCCTGTGGACAACTCTCTTATAACCCTGTAAATGGAGGTATCATTTCTAAAGGTCACAAAAGCCTTTGCGGGTTCGCTACCGGAAATTTTTATTTTCTCATGGAGTTCCTTCCAGCCCTCATTAAAAAGGGAAGCAAGGAAACAGTTAAAAATTGTTGTTTTACCCGAAGAATTCTCACCAATTACTACATTCAAACCCTTTTTAAACTGCAGTTTTAAGGAATTAAAGGGGAGAACACCCTTTATTCCTATTTCAATTACCTTCACTCTTATTTTCTTCTACTGCAGGCTCTTCCTTTTTCTCCTCTTTTGCCGACTCAGTCAGAAGTTCCTTCACCTTCGCCTTCTTTCCTATTTTCTCCCTGAGATAATAAAGCCTTGCCCTTCTGACCTTACCCCTTCTCAGAACCTCTATCTTCTCAATGAGAGGAGAATGAAGTGGAAATGTTCTTTCAACGCCAACTCCATAAGAGATTTTTCTGACTGTGAAAGTAGCACCTGTTCCGCTTCCCCTTTTCCTTATTACAACTCCCTCAAATGGCTGAATTCTCTCTTTATCTCCCTCTTTTATTCTGAAATAAACTTTTACCGTGTCGCCGGGTCTAAAATCCGGAAGGTCCGTCCTTAAAAATGGCCTTTCAATTTCAATCAATTTGTTCATCTTTGCCTCCTTTTAAGCCTTTTAATACATTTAAATTTATAATTATACTATCCCCTTGTCAAGGAGATTGAAAAAATATAAAGGCACAAGCACAACTGTATTTGACTATTTGCAAAAAATTTAATGGAGACATAAATCTGATAAATGATTTGAAACTTGTCAAAATTTCTTGACAGGTATAAAATTGCTTAATTGAAATGTATCCTTCCTATCTAAACCTGATTGAAAGGGGAGAATTTGAGGAGAGGGTGAAAAACTTTTTAAATGCCCTTTCCTCCTGCGAACTCTGCCCGAGGGCATGCCGGGTAAACAGGTTAAAAAACGAAAAAGGAAAATGCGAGACCGGGAGGTTTGCAAGGGTCTCTTCATACAATCCCCATTTTGGAGAGGAAGCTCCCCTTGTGGGATATAGAGGCTCAGGGACAATTTTCTTCACCTGGTGCAACCTCAAGTGCGTATTCTGTCAGAACTATGAAATAAGTCAGCTCGGAGAGGGAGTTGAAGTTACTCCAGATGAACTCGCTGATATTATGCTTGACCTCCAGAGGATGGGCTGTCATAACATAAACCTTGTATCTCCAACCCATGTGATTGCTCAGGTTATTGAGGCTTTAAGGATTGCTGCCTGGAAGGGATTAAACTTGCCAATTGTCTATAATACAGGCGGATACGATTCCATAAAGACCCTGAGGATGCTTGAAGGAATTATTGATATTTATATGCCAGACATGAAGTATGGAGATAACGAAACAGCATTCAAGTATTCCGGAATAGAAGGATATTTTGATGTAAACAAAAGGGCTGTGAAAGAGATGCACAGGCAGACAGGTGATTTGATAATAGATGAACGGGGAATTGCAAGAAGGGGATTGATAATAAGACACCTCGTTTTGCCAGATGGTCTTGCAAACTCTGAAAAGGTGATAAAATTTATAGCAGAGGAACTCTCAAAGAATACCTATCTAAACATTATGGACCAGTATAGACCCTGTTATAGAGCAGATGAGTATCCAGAGCTTTCAAGGAGAATCACCAATAAAGAATGGGAAGAGGTGGTTCGCCTTGCCTTAAAATACGGAATAAAGAGGATTGACGGGGTGAGGATTTAATTATTGAGACTCTTCTGCACATCCAATTGAAAGGTTCATGTCGGAATAGGAGGTGCTTCCATTCATATCTTTCAACTCCACCCTTATGAGCCACTCTCCCCTTGTAAGTTCAGGGGATGTGAAATAGCCATAATAATATGGTGGTTCTGTGGGATTGTTGGATGAAAGGACTGTTTGAAGAACCATCCACGGGGTTGGATTTCCGCTTGTAGGGTCATCAGGGTCAATCTGAGGGGTTTCACCGCAGGCTGTTGTAACTGCCCTCCACCTCCAGAAGGTGTATGATGGGTCCATATTTGTTTTAAACTCAAAAAATACCTTCTCTCCCTCGGATATACCGGTTGTGGTTACTGGAGATAGAAATGTCGGTGCTGATGGGGATGCTCCGAGTTCAACTCCCAATCTATAAGGTGGAGACCATTTCGTCCACTGAAGGATGGGGGAAAGGCTCCTTCCAACATTTACCTGTGCCCTCACCCTCCAGTAATGGGTCCCTTCCTGGAGCTGAACCTGCGGTTGGGGAGATGGGGTTGGAGCCTGCACAGATGGGACTGTGAGGTTGACATAGGAGGTTGTTACCGATACAGATGTCTCAATTATTCTGAAATCGGGAAAGAGAGAGACCTCAAGGACATACTGAACAGCATTGTCAAGGTCCTCCCATTCAAAGACAGGTGTTGCAGTGTTCACCCATATTCCGTCAATGGGTGATATGAGCGGAGGGGCATCGGTATCCTCAATTTTTACTGCTACAGAGATTTCCGATGGAAATCCCTCTTCTCTTTCCTCAAAATCCTTATCATTCCAGCCTATAAAAAGATTCTCTCCTTCCATAAGGGTATTTGTCAGGAAGGCGTATTTCATTCCAATTATGAACGGCAAGCCTTTTTCGCCAATTTTTCCTATAAGCCCCCTGTGTCCGAAGAATGGAATCGGGTCATCAGGGTCAACTACTGGAGAACCAATTGCCCTTTCTTCGTTCGTGCTTATTGTAACGACCTTTCCCCTTTGAAGCTTAATTCCTGTATTCAGCCAGGATGTGTTTTCTGTGAGGATGAAGTTATATTCTACTGGTCCCACATTTTTGTTTTCATCACCATCCTTTCCACAACCTGTAAGGACCAAAAATAGTAAAATTATTAAAATTTTACTGCGCATATCTGTATATTATCTTCAAACTGTCAATGTAAGGTGTGAAATCCGGGTCATTCGTTGAAAGAATTGCCCTCCACCTCAAGTTCTTCCCTTTTGAGTTGAATATGTGGTCTTCGCCCAACTTCACATCCTCCCATGTCCTTCCACCATCGTTTGAAAGCTGAAAACTTATCCTCCCGTGTTCCTGAACCGATGGATTTGTTTCAATCTTCGCCTTCACTATATTTATATCCGATGTAACCACATCAAGAGACTGAGCCTTTTTTGGAGTCTGGTAGGAAAGTGAGCTTCTGAAAGCCCTCAGAACCTTAAGTCCATTTGTTGAATCAGAATATATAAGTCTGTGCCCGATATTTAAAACAAAATTGGCATCCGGAGAACTTACTGTCCTCACAATAACGGGTGATTCTAAAAATGTTATGTCAATTGCTTTTAACCCCCCGCTTCCATCTGTGAGGAATAAATCAGTTCCATAAAGGGAAAGTGAGCGAGCAAGGGTTGTCTGAAGGGATGATAAAAGGGATGGGGCTTGAAGGTTTTGAGCCTTCAATATGACAAATCCGTTGTTCCCATCCGCAAGGAATATAAAGTCGCCATCAAATTTTGAGTGATAGGTTGAGCCAGGGGTATCGTATCTTCCAATTTCTGAGGGACTATATGGGTCATTTATGTTTATTAACCATATCCCGCTGGTTCCGAAACTCACAAAGGCGATGTTCCTTTTCAGCTCAACTGCCTGGGCGATTCCGCTGTATGGAGCTGGAAGGTGGAATGATGATATATAAACAGGCTGGGAAACATTTGATATGTCAAAGAGCTTTAACCCATCGCTTCCATCTGCAACAGCGAGTATGTCTCCTTCAACATCAATTCCCCTTCCGTCAGAGAGAGAAACAGAGGTTATTTGGGAAGGAGAGGAGATGTCTGAAATGTCATAGAGGTCAAGGGAGTTTTTCCGAACGACGTAAAGGAGGTTCGGAATAAATGCAGAATCCCTTACATCGGATAGAGAAATTTGAGATACTTCGTTTATCTTCCCGTTTGAGTAAGAAAGGATTGAAATGCCATCGGATTTAACAGCAGATATGAAAGGAAATTCTGAAGAGATTTTGTAAAAAGAATTAGAAAGAGAAGCCTCTTCAAGAGGAACTATTGGATTCGCCATCCTCAAAATTCTCAAATTCCCCTCACTTGTTCCCACGAGGAGCCTCTTTCCATAGAGGCGAAGCGAAATGACAGTTCCGAGATTGGTAATTCTTTTTAACAATTCCGGGGATTCTGGGTTTTCAAACCTGTATACATATAGCCCTCCTGTTCTGTTCGCCACATATAAGTAGTCCCCATCAACCTCCATATCTGTAATTGAATCAGAGGAAAGGGCTATGGTTTTTAAAAGAGATGGTGAAACTGGATTTGAAAGGTCAAATATGTGTAGTTCTCCGAGGGTTGTTCCGACCAGTAGAAATTTTCCAAACCTCTTTATTGAAACAGGGTCTCCTGATATTGTTGAAATTGCTCCGCTCTGGGTCATATTAAACGGATATTTTATATCAATTATAACAATGTCTTGAGCCCCCGCTGCCACATACAGATAATCTCCATATACTGAGATTGCCTGCGAATCCCCTCCCACAACTGGCTCCCTGTCCTTCTCTGTTATTGATGATGGAAATGATATATCGTATGAAATAATTCCCTGGGTCCCATCTGCGAGGAATAAGGCGTTGTTCATTGCATATACATCCTTCCCCCTTTCATTGTTTTGAGGATTCTGAAGCCTTCTATACTGACCTATCTTTTTGAAGGACGGATTTGATGAAATACCGGAGAGGTCAAAAATTATGAAGCCGAGGCTCGTTGATGCAAACAGTTCCTTTCCCTTTACGAAAATTTTTCCAATAGGTGCTTCAGTGGCTGAGGCATTGTATGTGGCGAGGATTGATGGAAAGGATGTGTCCTGAATACCAACCATCACAATCTGGGCGTTTGTTGATAAAATTGCTATATTCCCATAGATTTCAATATCGTTTATTCCACCCGCAAGTGTAATACTTCCTTCTTCTTCAGGCTCCCCTCTGGGCAAATGAAGGGCTCCCTTTATCTCTCCGGAGTTGGGGTCCCTCCAGCTTGTATCCCATTCCGCATCTGTATTTGCAGGGTCCATATACTGAGTATCCCTGAATTCCTCCACGAATGAACCATATATCTGGAATGTTACAGACTTTGTCGTCTCCCTGTTATATGCCCTGTCAACAGAATAGAACTTAACTGTTGTGTCCTTATCTATTGATATTCCTGTGACAGGGGATGGTGCTGATACAGTTGAGGGATTTGATGGAGAGGGGTTTGAACCGTCAAGGGTATAAAAAACTGTGCATCCGTCTTCATTTGCGGTAAGGGAAAGGGAGATGGGCTTATCAAAAACACCACCTGCAGGGTCAGCCTGAGTTGATGGGGGTATTGAATCAACTTCATACCTGAATGTCCTCACTTTATCGTTATGGGTTCCATCAGAAGCCATCACTTTTAAATCTGTTATTCCCTCTGTGGTTATCGGAACTGTGCAGGGAGCCTGGCAAGAAGGAGGATTTGGAAATTGCGGGTCCGTTCCATCTGTGGTATAGGAAACATAAGATGTTGCAGGTTCTGTTGAAACCTCAACTACGAGTGGGTTTACATTGTAAAGCCCCGGTAGAGGTGATACGAAAACCATTGGAGCTGGTCCTATACGATAGATTTCCGTATAGAATGGAGAGTAGTTTCCAGCGGTATCAACAGCAAAAGCCTTTAGAACAGTATGGTCGTCAATAGGAACGGTTGTGGATGTATCTGCGGTATGTGTATGACCTCCAGCCCTCACATCGTCCTGAGGGTCATCTGATGGGTCAAACCCATCTGTGGTGTAATAAATGGTTGCAGTTTCAGAGGCACTTATTGACACAGAGACTTTTCCACTATACCACCCTCCCTCTGGATTTATTGAAAGGGTGGGAGAAATTGTATCAATGAAATACTCCTCTGTCCAGATTTCTGTCTTATTTGGCATTTCCCTTCCATCAGGAAGGACTGCATAATCCTCGGCAAAGAATTTTAAAACAAGGTCGGAAGAAACATCTATGCTTACACTGTCTTTACCGAATCCATCGTAATCTTCCTTTGTTGGTGTTCTTCCATCAATTGTATAATATATGTCGCATGGCTCATTTGCTGATATCACGACCACCTGAGGGGAATTGTATATTCCTCCTGGAGGGTCAGCCTTTAAGACAGGAGGAAGGTCAATTGTATATTTTTCAGACTTGACCTTTTCAACATTTCCATTTTTGTCAACTGCAAAAAACTTTAATACTGTATCCCCTGTTATTCTTATCCCCTCAACAGGGCTCTTACCCTTCAATGTGTTCCCCTTTCCTGGCTCAGGTGTTGAGCCATCAAGGGTGTAGTAAATAACCGCCTCCCTGTCTGTTTTAAGGGTGACTGTTAGTGTATAACTTGAGGGATAAACACCCCCTTTTGGTTCAGCAGTTGTTACAGGAGATGGTGGAAGCTCTTTACCCTCTTCCCCGCATCCGTAAAATATGATGAGAAGAAAAATTGCAAAAGTAATCCTTCTCATTGTGCCATTGAAAGAATGCTCGGTGCGAGCTCTCCCATCATCTCAATGGTCTTGAATATGAACCTGAAAAGGACTGCATTTTTATTGAGTGTTTCACCCTCTGTATTCCTGACAGGGTCTGGAAATGTTATAACACCGCTGAATGTCGGGTCCGGGAAGAATGCGTAATACCGGTCTATGAGCTGTCCATTTTTGTCCTTTGATGTCCCGTTCTTCGGGTCCAGTTCAATTCCTGGATGATTCCCGCCCACATCTGAACCTTTTGGCCAGTAATGAGGAATATCCATTCTGTCAAATTTGTTGTTATTCGCACCGCCAAAGTATTTATCTCCCGACCTTATTCCCACATCATAAAATGGCTCGGATGGCTCTCCGGGGTCGTGCTCACCATTTTTGTTTAAGTCTATAAAATCAAAACCAAAATTCCCTTCCACGCCATTATCTGCATTAAAAGAAACGCTTCCATATCTCGTTACATCATCACATGTAACCTTTCCTACTGCGCTCTGAATTGCACAGGGAGAATCCGGAACCTTGCAATCATCAGGAGAGCATTTTCCATCTCCGTCGTTGTCATATCCATCGTTTGAATTGCAAACAGGGTCGCAATCAATGTCAAAATTGTCATGGCATGGGTCAGAGGGGTTTTTATCATCGCATATAGAGGCAGGGCTTCCCCATGACTGCCCCGGTTTTTCATCAGAATTTCTCTTTTGATCAATTCCTGTATCCTCAAACGGCTCCTCTTCTGATTCAATTATAATTGTTGAGGTTGATTTTCTGTATAATGGAAATAGATTTCTCAGTGATGTCGGATTATCAAAAAATTCATAGAGCCTTATCTCAGGATATGGAATACCCAGGGATGTGAGAAGGGTTTTTACTGTTCCCTTTCCAACACCAAGAACCGCATCAAAGTCAAACGGGTCTGGACCAATAAGATTCCTCTTAAGTTCATTTAAACCCCTCAAAACAACATCGTTTAGAGGAAATGTGTATCTTTCTTTATTGTCCGTATGGAAGTAAAGCATCTCTGTTCCAACGGGCTCTTTGTAATCAAATGCTCCGTTTCCCTCTCCCGAATCCGGTTTTTCGCAATCATCAGGCTTTGCTTGTGGATCTGGGTTAGAACAATGGGCTCTGTTGCACTTTCCATTGAGGTTGTAGTCAGTATATGATGTCTCATCACAGGATTTTGTCTTATCAAGTCTTTCGTCCACATCTCCAGGGCATACTCCATCCGGACCGCAGTCCCAGAACCTTATTACATCATCTGACTGGTCATCCTTCTCTTTCATAAGGAGGTCAATTGCTTTCAGGACATCATCTATTGCTTTCAGAAAATAACTCCTTGCTGTCTGAAGGAAAGACTTCCCCTCTTCTCCACCTGCTCCTGCAAGGGTCAGAAAAGATGGGTCTTTTTCCATCTCCTTTATAAGTTCCTTCTCAACCACAAACTGGGCTTGAGGACTGGCAAAAAGGGCAAAAACCTCAAATTTCCCTATATCTGGAACCTTCAAAGCAAAATCAAATGTTCCATTAAAAGCCCTTGCTATGTTGAAATATCCAAGACCCGCCTGAAGTCCAGCAGTGGCAAAATAGACATCTGTGAGGTCGTATTCCCCTGAAAAGTTTATTTTTATTGCTTCATTTTGAGATGTTTCAGTATTGTCATGGAAGATAACAACCCATAGGTCCTTGATTCTAAACGAAAAATTTTCATCTGCTTCCTGTTTCACAAGGAGGAGATGATTCAGAACTGGTTCAACCTCTTCATGCACAATTTTTATGATGTCTTCTGGAGAGAGCATTTTTCTGTTGTAGTATCTCTCCTCAACCGTGGTTAAAATCAAAACCCCCTTTCCAAAAACAGAGGCATAATGAGCATTCACATCGCAGTAGTTTTGAGATAGATAGTCATCAAGAGTCTTAACTGCTTCTTGAAAAGCCTTTATCTTTCTCGGAGTTGTTGAATTTTCAGGATAATAGAAAGTCTTCGTAGCCGGGTTATATTGGGCATCAAAGCCGAAGTGGTTTGCCTCGGTTTGATTTAAGCCCTTTATGAGATTTATCGCATCCTTTACCTCCTGTGGTGGCGTTTTCGGAGGAAGGTCATTTATTCTTACCTTCCAGGTATGGGAAAACTCGTAATCACTATTTATTTCCTTAGCAATGATTTTGACCTCAACAGGAGTCTCTGATATCAAACTCTGACAGGCAAAAATTTTCATTGATGAACCGCTTTCTCTCTCTCCACCGTTTATTAACCATTTGAGTTCAAACTTTTCATCCCCAACGCATCCAGTCACAGACGCAGAGAAATCAATGGGAGAACCCTCATCCACTGTAATGCCCTCCTCCTCAGGATAAAGCGCGAGGAAGTGAGGATGACATTTTTCCTTTGCACAGGAATAAAAAAGAAGTAAACCTCCAATAAAGATAAACTTTCTCATCAAAACCTCCTTGAGATATTTATACCATTTTATTTAATTCTTTGCAAACGAATTCCTGCCTCATTAAACTTTACCCTTGAGTTTTTTAAGTATCTCAATCTCCTCATCGGTCAGCAATTCTTCCCTTATAATTTCCGGTCTTCTTTTCAATGTCCTCTCAATTGCCTTCATCATTCTCCATTTTCTTATCTCTTTATGGTTCCCCGAAAGAAGGACATCAGGAACAGGAATGCCTCTGAAAACTGCAGGTCTCGTCCACTGGGGATAATCAAGAAGCCCCCTTGAAAAACTCTCCTCCTCAACACATTTTCTGTTTCCGACGACTCCTGGCACGAACCTTGAGACCGCATCAATAAGGACAATAGCGGCGGGCTCCCCTCCAGTAAGAACATAATCTCCTATGGAAATCAAATCATCGCAGAAATGCTCAAGGACTCTTTCATCAATCCCTTCATACCTTCCACAAAGAATTATTATCTCATCAAACTCAGAAAGTTCACGAACAATTTTTTGATTGAGCAACCTTCCTGCAGGGGTCATTGCGATAACTCTCTGTTTTTTTTCATTATTCTTAACGCTTTCAATTGCCTTTACTATCGGTTCTGGTTTCAAGACCATTCCCTCTCCGCCTCCGTATGGAAGGTCGTCAACGGTTCTGTGCGGGTCATCCGCAAAATTCCTTATGTTTATAATCTCTATTTTCAAATCACCCCTTTGAAGTGCCTTTCCAAGAATTCCTTCCCTTAATGGCCCCTCAAAGTATCCCGGGAGTATGGTGAGAATATAAAATTTCACATCGCCCCTTCAAATCCTATTTATTCTTCAAAAAATTTATAGAGTGGGTCGCCCTCTGGTAAACTGTAATTATTGCCATCAAGCATAAAAAAAGGAGGATAATTTTGAAGAAAAAATAATTTCCAAGTCCAAGAGGCTTGTTTATAATGTGGTATAAAATAGGTTCAAGAGTTGAAACACCACCAAGGTATATTATTCTTTCAGGTCTCTGCATCCACCCAACGGAACACACAACTCCAAGTGCCTCAGCCCTTGCCTTTGCATAACTTATAAGTTGTGAAGAAAGCATTGTCAAAACAGCCACCATGAGCCAGAATTTAGAATTTCTAAAATAATAGATTATCCCCATATAAACAATTCCCTCTGCTACTCTATCTGAAAAGGAATCAAAAAATGCTCCATCCTTTGTAACCATGTTTTTTCTTCTTGCAATTCTTCCATCAAGAAGGTCAAAAAAACCTGCGAGAAAAAGAAGCCACCCTCCGAGTGGAAAATGACCAATCGCATAAGATAGCCCTGAAAAAAAACTTATTATTAGAGATAAACCTGTAACCTGATTGGGTGTTATCTTCAATCCAAGGATTGCTTTTTCAACAGGATGGGTAAGCCACATCCACCACTGCCTCAAAAACTGACCGAGAAAAACCGATGACCCTCTTGACCATATCTCCTTATCAAAAATTTTGTCCTTCCTCCACTGAAGAAAATAAAAAAATAACATTGAAATCAGGAAAAGTGATGGAATTACTACAAAAGCAATCTCACTTGGTCTCAATTTTTTCCTCTTCCTTAAACTTTTCTTTCTCTATTTCAAGCTTTCCGATTATGTCGGACTTAGTAAGATATATGTATGGCTCATTTGAAAGTTTAAAGTAAACCCCATCCTTTGAAGGGGAAAGCAGAACCTCTACAGGACTTTCTCCCTCAGCGGTTATTTTCACTATGTAGGGCGGGTTGTCAAGCCCGTATTTTTTCAGGTCCCTTGGAGCATCATCAACGAACTTCTCAACCTCAATGTTCCTTATGTCCCTTAAAAGGTCTTCAACTGAATAACTCTTCGCCTTTATCTTTTCGGAGCCTGTTGTTAAAAACCAATTTTCCTCTCCTTCCTTTTCAAATATATAATTTCCCTTTGGAGTTGATATGTTTAAGGATTTCGTTTTCCATGTGTAAAATGATATCGGCTTTTTCTCTCTGAAATCCTCAAGTTTCTTCATGCATTCATCATAAAGTGTTGCACCGATTGAGTAAACAGAATTCTTCCCCTCCTTCATCGCATAAACGAGTTCTTCCTTATCCTTTTTAAACCTCTTACCCAGCTTTAGGAGCAACGGTTCCTTTTCCTTTCTTTGAACCTCTATAATCACATCCGGAGAAGAGAGACCATATATTTTAAGGTCGGTGGGGGAATCGTCAACAAAATCTACTACCTTCAAATCCTTAACTGTTGATACAAGTTTTGAAATCTGGTCGTTGGACCCCCTGAGGTTCATAGGAAGAATTCTCCATCTTTCCTCTGTCTCCTTCTCAAAAGTTAACTCCTCTTTTCCCCTTTTTATTTTTATCTTAGTAAGGTCAGATGTGGAGAAATCCATAATTTTCCTGTTCCTGTAATCCTTTACCTCCTTATTCAGGTCGTTCAATATGGATGCGCTCACAAGGTAGATATTCTCATCTCCCTCTTTTGTTGCGTATGCAGAATATCCAATTGGTGCCTTCTTACCAACAAGAAGTTTGTATTCCTTTCCATCTTTATCCTTCAGAGAAATAATGAAGTCAGGTGGTTCTATTCCAAAATCAGATAGACTTTCAACCTCTCCTCTCTTAAAACTCCTGCTCGGTTTTTCATCCTCAAGCTTTCTTGCTATCCCGTTTGGAACATAGGGGTCTGCCTCGGCTGTTATAGGAGATACCATCTCCCACAAATCTTCTCCGACCCTTTTAAAACGAACCTCATCATTCCTTGATGTCCTTTTTATTGAAACCTCGGTGATATTGAGACTGTTTATATTGAAAAGCTTTTCTTCCGCAGTTCCCTTTTTCTTTTCAATGGCTTTTGAAATATAGAGTCCAATTCCTGTGAGGACCGCTATACCGAAAAGTATAAGTGGAACTTTAAAAACCCTGAGCATTTTTTAAAGGTTCTTTCTTGAAAGCCAGACCGAAATTCCTGCAACAAGAACCACAATTGGAATAAAAAGGGATGTGATGTAAAAAAGAATTTTCCCGGCATCAGCGCTCATACTGAGTTCTCTTGCCTCCCTTTTCTTCGGTCCTATAGCAACTATATCCTCCTCCTGAGAGAGCCAGTTTAAGGAATTGAGGAACAAATCGCCATTTCCTGAAAACTCAAAAAATGAATTTGAAGCGAAATCTGAATCTCCCGATACCACAAGCCTCATCTTCTTCTTTGGTTTTTCTTCTTCCTCTGACGGCAATTTCTCCTTTTCGGTCTCTTTCTTTTCAGCGGCCATAATCAGAGTTATGGGACCGTGGGTATCCTTACCTTCATCAAATTTCAATTCCTGCTTCTGGACATCCTTCTCAAACCAGCTGTTCGGGCTTGAACTTGCAATCGGGGAAACATCAATCCCTTCAGGGGGCTTACCCTTTGAAAGGGCTGAAGCAATAGGAAGAATTGCAGCGTAGTTAAAATCCTTCGTTATCTCATGGCTCTCGTATTTTGTTATGACAGGCATTGTAAAGTGACCGCCGAAAAGTCTTGAAAGAGGGTCAATCACAAGTCCTTTTGTATCAACCTTTATCCCAAATTCCTCAGCAAAACTTTCCAGACCGCTCTCTGTCAATGGGTCTATCATTAGCATAAGAGAACCATTCTTTTCTAAAAGATACTTCTTAAGGGAAGATAATTCCTCCGGAAGGAATTTCTTTTTTGGTCCTGCGATTACCACCGTTGAGCATTCTTTATCCAGTTCTTCTCCCTTTTCAAAAATTGTAATTTCTTTAACCTCCATTCCTTGAGACTCAATAGCTGTCTTCGCCCTGCTGTATCCATTTTCACCAAACTCCGATATTGACTTCTCTCCATGACCTGTGACAAAGCAAACTGTCTTTTTGGAACCCCTTGTTATCTTAACAATGGCATTCGTTATTCCTTCCTCAGTAGCTTCGGTCGTTTTGTTCTTTCTATCCTTATACACTGCTACTATTGTTCCAAATGAACGGATATCATACTGTTGAGCCGCGCCCGGAGATTTTTCTGGGTCAATAAGTTTATATTCAAACTTCTTTGTTTCATACCTGTATTTTTCAAGTAATTCCTTTATCTCAACCCAATCCGGACTCCCTTCTTTGAAAAATCCATAAACTGTAATTTTCTCTTTTCCCTTATCTATCTCCTTAAGAACCTTTCTTGTCTTTGGAGAGAGGCTGAATATCTTCTCCTCTGTAAGGTCAACCCATGTGTATCTTGAATTGAGAAGGATATTAAGAAGGACAAGTATAAGGAGGAAGAAAACAATGGTAAAAAAGGCACTGCTCCCGTAAAGAAATGCTTTCCTTTTTACGCTGGAACTTAATTCCTCCTTATTGAAATACAGGTATAAAAGGAGGAAAAGGCATCCGATTGCGATGAGTGGAAGCCATACATACGGGTATTCTCTCAAAAGAAGAAAAGTTAGGAAACCGAGAAATATGATGAAAACCCCTGCTGACCCTGTCCACTTTTTTAAAAATCCCATTTCTTCACCTCCACCTGTTTGACTCAACAGTCATATATGTCAGAAAAACGCCAAATATGGTAAAACTCAAATAGTAGGTTATGTCCCTTGTATCAATGAGCCCCTTTGTAAAATTATTGAAATGCTCAAAGAAGGAAAGGTATGAAAAGACCTTCTCACCAATTTCTCCTGCAGCCTGTGATGCCCATCCTATAAGCCAGAAAATCAAAAGCATGCTGAAACTCACAACCGCTGCTATCACCTGATTTTCCGTTATGACTGAAGCGAAGGCACCAAGGGAAATAAAGCTTGCTCCCATGAGAATTAAACCGAGATATGTGCTTATTATCACACCCTTTTCCGGATTTCCATACTTGAGAAGGATTATTGGAAAAGGAAGGGTAAATGCTATCATTACGAGAAATAGAAGAAATGCGGAAAGGAATTTTCCAACCGTTATCTCCATTGAACTTATGGGAGATGTGTAAAGAAGCTCGGAGGTCCCCTGCCTCTTCTCCTCCGCAAAAAGCCTCATTGTCATAATGGGAACAAGTAGCATCAGAATTACCGATAAATTTCCGTAAAGGGGTCTTATTATGAAGTCCGTAAGGTTCAGCCTCTCAGCAAACCACGGATACCTCGCTGACATGAGCATCTGAATCATGTAAGCCTTGCATATATTGAAAAACATGTATCCGCTTAAAAAAGTGAAAAAGGCTATCAAAACATACGCAATTGGAGAATAGAAATAGGATTTGAACTCCTTTGATGTTAAATAAAAAATCCTTTTCATCTTATCCCTCTTGAGAGATTCTCTTTATGTATATCTCCTCAAGGGTTGGAAGATTTTCCTTCATCTCCAGAAGCTTCATCCCGGAGGAAACAACCGCTCTCAGAATCTCATCCCTCGGGTCATCCCCCTTTGAGCATTCAACGAGAATCTCACCATTTCTTGCTTCAACAGATTGAACACCTTTCAATGGCTTGAGAAGCTTCAAAACTGCTTCCTTTTCTCCTTCAATTCTTAAAGAAAGTATAAGTTTTTCACTTTCCTTTTTGTAAAGGTCTTCAAGGGCATCCTCCGCCACAAGTTTTCCTTTGTTTATTATAAGCACCCTTGTGCATACCATTGTGACCTCAGGAAGTATATGGGTTGAAAGAATAATTGTATGCTGACCCTTCAGGCTTTTTATGAAATTCCTTATCTCCATTATCTGTTGGGGGTCAAGCCCGAGGGTTGGCTCATCAAGAACAAGAACCTCCGGATTGTGGACAATTGCCTGGGCAATCCCTACCCTCTGTCTGTATCCCTTTGAAAGGTTCTTTATGAGTCTTCCCCTTACATCCTTCAATCCGCATTTTTCTATTACCTCATCAATCACTCTCCTTCTATCACTTCTATTAACTCCCTTTATCTTCGCTACAAAGTCAAGATAAGAATAGACACTCATGTCAGGATAAAGGGGCGGTTGTTCTGGAAGGTATCCTGTCCTCCTCTTTACCTCCATCGGATTCTCTGAAACATCATATCCACACACATTTGCACTACCTGATGTGGGAGCGAGGAAACCCGTAATGATTCTCATCGTAGTGGTCTTCCCTGCCCCATTTGGACCAAGGAATCCGAGTATCTCCCCCTTTTCTACCCTGAAGGATACATCTTCTATTCCTATCTTATCTCCATATTTCTTTGTTAAATTTTTAACCTCTATCATTCAACCTCCTCCATTTAAAGATATTAAATAAGACTTTATTTACTTTAGATACTTCTCTATAACCTCCTTAAAACTCTCAAAAGGAAGGGCGCCCCTTACGACCTCTCCCTCAAATGTTTTTCCGCCCTTGTTCTTTCCTATTATGAACGATGGCGTTCCCCTTATCCCATACTGATTGGCGTCGTTTATATCCTTCGTTATCTCAGCATCAACCTCGGGGTCCTGCAAACATGCCTCAAACTTTTTCATGTTCAAACCGAGTTGTTTTGCATAATTCTTCAGGTCATCAGGAGATAAGTTCCCGCTTGAATACATTAAATCGTGCATTTCCCAGAATTTTCCCTCTTTTCCCGCACAGTTTGCTGCCTTTGCTGCATCCCTTGCAAAATTGTGAAAGGGAAGAGGATAATCCCTGAATACAAGCTTTACCTTTCCAGTATCAATGTATTCACTCTTTATCTGGGGAAGGGTCTGAAGGGCGAACCTCCTGCAGAAGGGGCACTGGAAATCGCTGAATTCAACCATAATAACAGGTGCATCTTCCTTCCCCTTCACAGGGTCATCGTCAATTGACACAGTAATTTTCTCAGAAGGCATTTGAGGAAGTGCAGGTTGAGGTCTCTCAACCCTCCTTTCTGGAACAGATGGCTTCTTCGTGTAGATTGCTATTGCGAGGGAGAATGTCATTATGGAAAAAAGCAAAATCAACCACAGCACAATTCTATCTACTACCTTCATTTCATTACCTCCTTTTTTGTCTATTTTTATATACCTCCATATTTTAAATGTCAAGTTTTTATGCTGATGTAAATGGATATGAATAAA
>Ga0078972_1009463_pt1 | contig 19211 bp, 20 predicted proteins | sample YelNatPaOPGAMG01_FD_67568 | JGI IMG/M metagenome (GOLD analysis project Ga0078972, IMG submission 67568) | Hot spring thermophilic microbial communities from Obsidian Pool, Yellowstone National Park, USA - OP-RAMG-01 (SPADES assembly) (version 2) | ecosystem: Environmental > Aquatic > Thermal...
TCATCTTCACCAAGAGATCGGTGCCCCCGGCGATCACCCTGGCCCCGGGCGAGCGGGCCAGCAACGCCACCACTTCCTCCGGCGTGCCCGGCGCGTGGTAGGCAAAGTCGGGCAAATACAAGAACAAAAACCCCCTTCCCTTCACCCCCACCCGCCTGCGGCGGGCCGGGGACCCCCTCCGGCCGGAAGCCACGGTCAGGCCCTTGCAATCCGGCCATTATATGGGATTATACAATGTTTCCACGGGCTTGTGGATAACTAGAACGGGTCAAAGTGGGACTAACCCGGAAGGACTAAGGGATACTCCCCGCGGGGCAAAAAGGCCCGGGGCGATGCCCCGGGCCCTTGCCCGGCGCGGACCTAGATGACCAGATGCCTGGTCAAAACGACCTTTTCCCGCTCGGACAGCACCACGCCGTCGGTAAGGGCCTCTATGAACATGGACACGGTGTAGTCTTTTCTATCTTCGCTGTTACAGACAAACAGGATGTCATTCAATTTGACGTGCGCCTCGTGCTCGCCGCCGGCACTGACGAACCTGGTATGTTCAACCCCGGAAACATCTTTATAATAATCAGTTAATTCACCCCGGACAACGATGACGTTATCGACGACGGGAAGGTCCCCGTCGATCGGAGCCTGGTAGAAATCGATACCTTTGGCCAGCCTCTTTCGAAAATCGGCCAGTATGGCGCCCAATCCCTGCCGTTCCGCCTCCTCCGCGGTCATCGCCCTGGGAACGCCCAGGCTCCTGTCAAACACGGTAATCAGAAACTCCCTGTTCATGCCTTCGCCCCCACGCACCGGAAAAAATGCCGCCGGTGCCACCGGTATCGACCACGGGTTCCGGACCGGCGCCCACTCGCAGAGTAGGTCGCAGGATCGACAAGCATGCCAAAGGTATCCCGGTGACGCCCTCCAGCCAGGTATAATACTACACGTCCTGCCCCAAAATATCAAGCGGTCGCCCTCCCGCGTCCGCGGCGGGCCATGGTCTTTCCCTGTTTTCCCGGGCCCGGACCGGCTTCCGGTGCCGTCGGCCACCTCCCTCCGCCGGCCGCCAGGCTTTCGGTACGACGAGCAAGACGAAGAAAAAATGCGGAGGAAAACCAAATAAGACCGTCAAATCCGGTTTTTGTCCCAAAAAACGCTTATAATGCCGCACACGCCGGGCCATAATAAACAAGAAAATGTCGCCGAAAAGATCGCGCCACGCCCGGGCACGCGTCACAACCGGCGTGCGGTACGCCCTACCCGCGGCACTTTAGGAGGGTAACGGATGACTTTGCTCCTCTTGTTCTTGAGCCTCGCCCTTGCCCTGACTTACGTGGTCCTCCGCTTCCGGCGGCCTCCCGTAACCGCGGAGAAGGCCCGCCCGGGGAGGGGACAACCGCAGGCCATGGAGGAATTCGCGGCCGAGTTGGTCCCCGAGGTTTCCGTCCGGCGGGAGCCGCCCCCCGCTCCCGCGGAGGGGGAGTTGCCGCGTCGCTACGGCACCGACCGCCTGATCCTCATGGCGCGGGATCCCGCCTGGCTCTTCGCCTACTGGGAGGTTTCGGCCGCCCGCCAGGACGACTTCGGCCGGGTCTACGGCCCGCAGGCCTGGCAGGAGTCCCGGCCCGCCCTGCGGGTTTACGACGTTACCGGCGTCGATTTCGACGGGGGAAACGCTCAACGGGTGTTCGATATCGGCCTGCACGAGGCGGCCGACAACTGGCACATCAACGTGGGCACCCCGGACCACGCCTTTCTGGTCGACCTGGGCCGGGTGCTTCCCGACGGCCGTTTCATCACCCTGCTCCGTTCCAACCTGGTCCAGACGCCGCGCGCCGGACTTTCCGACCGCACCGACGAACAGTGGATGTGGATCGAAGGCCTTTACCGTTCCCTGCGCTACCAGGTCGGCACCGGTTCCCCCCTGATCGTGGAGGAGATGGCCGCCCGGGCCGGGGAGATCCCCCTCAACGTCAGTTCACCGTCCTTCCCGGGAAAGGAGAGATAACCGGTGCCCAAAGGCTACCTGGCCCTGGTCCTGCACGCCCACCTCCCCTACGTCCGCCACCCCGAGCACGAAAACTTCCTGGAGGAAAGGTGGCTCTGGGAGGCCATCACCGAAACCTACATCCCCCTCCTGGACGTGTTACAGCGCCTGCGCGCCGACGGGATCCCCTACCGGCTGACGGTTTCCCTCTCGCCGCCGCTGGTCTCCATGCTCACCGACGGCCTGCTCCAGGAACGGTATCTCCGTCACCTGGACCGCCTGCAGGAACTGGCCGAGAAGGAGGAACACCGTACCTACGGGAGTCCCGCCCACGTCACCGCCCTCGGCTACGGTCGCCACCTGCGCCACTGCCGGGATTTCTTCTGCCGCTACGACCGCAACCTGGTCCGTCCTTTCAAGGAACTGGAGGACGCCGGCTGCCTGGAGATCATGACCTGCGCCGCCACGCACGGCTACCTGCCCCTGATGATGGTACGGCCACAGGCCGTCCGCGCCCAGGTGGAGACGGCGGTAACCACCCACCGCGGCCACTTCGGACGCGACCCGCGGGGCATCTGGCTGCCGGAATGCGCCTACGCGCCGGGGGTGGACCAGATCCTGCGCGAGTACGGGTTGAAATACTTCCTGACCGATACGCACGGAATCCTGTACGCCTCCCACCGTCCCCGTTTCGGCGTTTTCGCTCCCATTTACTGCCCCTCCGGGGTCGCCGCCTTCGGCCGCGATCCCGAATCCTCCCGCCAGGTCTGGAGCGTGCGGGAAGGCTACCCCGGTGATTACGAATACCGGGAATACTACCGGGACATCGGCTTCGACCTGGATTACGACTACATCCGTCCCTACATCCACCCCGACGGCATCCGGGTCAGCACCGGTTTCAAGTACTACCGCATCACCGGACCGCACAACCACAAGGAATACTACGAGCCGGACCGCGCCCGGGAAAAGGCAGCCGTCCACGCCGGCAACTTCATGTTCAACCGCCAGCACCAGGTCGAGTACCTGGCCGGCTTCATGGACCGCCCGGTGCTGATAGTGGCCCCCTACGACGCCGAACTGTTCGGGCACTGGTGGTTCGAAGGTCCCCAGTGGCTGGAATTTCTGATCCGCAAGCTGGCCTGCGACCAAAAGGACCTGGAAATGGTCACCCCCTCCCTCTACCTGGAAAGGCAGCCCACCAACCAGGTGGCCACCCCCTGCTCCTCCAGTTGGGGGAACAAGGGCTACCACGAGGTCTGGCTGTGCGCCGCCAACGACTGGATTTACCGCCACCTGCACCTGGCCGGCGACCGCATGGTGGAACTCGCCGACGAGCGGCCTTTCGCCACCGGTCTGGAAGAGCGGGCCCTCAACCAGGCCGGACGCGAACTGTTGCTGGCCCAGGCCAGCGACTGGGCCTTCATCATGAGCACCGGCACCATGATTCCCTACGCCATACGGCGGACCAAGGAACACCTGCGCAATTTCCTCCGTCTGCGGGAGGAAATAAAGGAGAACCGCATCGACGAAGGCCACCTGGCCCACCTGGAGGGCCGCAACAACATTTTCCCCCATTTCGACTACCGTTGCTACCGCACCGACCGGGCCGCCGCCCACTAAAATATACCAGGGCGGCCCGGGAAGGGGGCCCCAGAAAGAATTACCGCTTCCACCACGCCGGTGGGTCTCCTGGCAAGCGCGGCCAAGCCTGGGGGCCATAATGTCGACAATTCTCCGTTCGTCGGGCTTGACCGCCTCGTCAATTGTCAGTTAATATTAACAAACATACATAATACACCTAATTCCCCCACGGGGGAAGCGGAGGACCCAATTTTCGGGGTGAACCACCAAATTACGGTGGAGGGCTAGCTTTCAGTCCCAACCCGTCAGCTAACTTCGCAGGTGTGGAAAGCAGGTGTGATTTGCGACGCATCAAGTGGCTTTGCACGGCGTCTCTTAGCGCGTCGCTCCTTTTGCTCCAGCCCCTGACAGTGTATGCCTACCAAGTCCAGCCCGGCGATTCCCTTTGGAGCATCAGCCGCCAGTACGGCGTTTCCCTTTCCAGCCTGGAGGCGGCCAACGGCCTTTCCGACGTCTCCGTTCTTCAAATCGGCGAAAACCTGACCATTCCGGGTACCGTGTCATCCACGTCCACGTACCAGGGATCCGCTTCGGCCTACACCGTGCAACCCGGTGACACCCTGTGGGCCCTGGCCGAAAGGTACGGCACCTCGGTCGACGCGTTGATGTCCGTCAACCATCTGGATTCCGACGTCTTGCAGATCGGCCAGGTATTGCGCGTCCCGGGCGACACCGCCGCAGGCGGTACGACCGCCGGTTCGGGCGGGACCGGCACCGGCACACCGGAGGTCTCCCGCGGCGACCCCACGGGTGCGCGCATAGCCGCCTACGCCCTGAAATTCGTGGGAGATCGTTACGCCTACAGCGGCACGTCCCCCGGCGGTTTCGACTGCTCCGGCTTCGTGCGCTACGTTTTCGCCGCCTTCGGCATCAACCTCGAACACTCCAGCTACGCCCAATGGCAGGTGGGAAGACCCGTGGACCGCGGCCAACTCCAACCGGGCGACCTGGTTTTCTTCAACACCTACGGCTCCCTTTCCCACGACGGCATCTACACCGGCGAGGGACGGTTCGTCAGCGCCACGACCAGCCGCGGCGTGGCCGTGGAATCCCTGGACGACGGTTACTGGGGACCACGGTACGCAGGGGCGAGACGACTCTGACGACGGCGGCAGCGGGCTCGAGGCCCGCTTTTTTTCTCCCCGTTTTTCCTCCCAACGGCCAACACACCGGCCCCGGACAAGCCCTGCCCGGTCCGGCGGGGCTAACGCCGGCCAAACGTCCTTTTTTGCAGTTTGATCCCCGGCTGAATTATCAGTTAATATTAATCAACCAACATACATAATGCACCAAATTCTCCCATGGGGGAAGCGGGGGAACCATTTTTTATCGGCATCCCCGGCCCGCCGAAGCGGCCCGGGGTGAAGGGGTGAACCGCCCGTATCGTGGCGGGGGGCTAGCTTTCAGTCCCAACCCGTCAGCTAACCTCGCAGGTGTGGAAAGCAGGTGCCTTTTGCGGCGGTTTATGGCGTGGGCCGGTTTGGCGGCCCTGGGTGCCTCGGTTTTGCTTCATCCCTTCCCCGTCTCCGCCTCGCCGGGTACGACCGTGTCTGAAACCGCCCCGGTTTTCCACGGATGCCCCGGCTGTATCTACGCCGTCCAACCCGGCGACACCGTCTGGAACCTGGCCAAAAGATTCGGCTTCGGCGTGGACGCCCTGACCCGGGTCAACGGGCTGGCCTCGGACCACCTGGAAACCGGCCAAACCCTGCTCCTGCCGGATGGCGGCACCTACACCGTGCAGCCCGGCGACACCGTCTGGAACCTGGCCCGGCGGTTCGACGTCTCGGTGGACGCCTTGAACAAGGCCAACGCTTTGACCTCCGACCACCTGGAAACCGGCCAGGTACTGCGCCTTCCGGGGTGGACGGCCCCGGTCGCCGGGACCAGCACCGCCTTCGACCTTTCTTCCGGCGAGGTTTCCAGGGGCGGTGGATACCCGGACCAAATGGCGGCCTACGCCCTCCGCTTCCAGGGCGTTCCGTACGCTTTCGGAGGCGCCACCCCGCAGGCTTTCGACTGCTCGGGCTTCGTCCGCTACGTCCTGGCGGCCTTCGGCATCCACGTCGAGCACAGCACGTACGCCCAGTACCGGCTGGGCGTACCGGTAACCGACGGCCGGCTCGAGCCCGGCGACCTGCTCTTTTTCAATACCTACGGCTCCCTTTCCCACGACGGCATTTACCTCGGCGACGGGCGGTTCATCAGCGCCACGGACAGTCACGGCGTGGCCGTGGCATCCCTGGACGACGCCTACTGGGGGCCCCGGTACGCGGGAGCGCGAAGACTTTGAGTCAAAAGCGGGCCCAAAGCCCGCTTTTCGGTGTCATCCCGCCGCAACGGCAATCCGGTTCCGGCGTAATATCTCGACCACCTTTTCCCAGGTAGCCAGCACCAGGCCGCAACACGGAGGCAGGGAACCGTCCAGAAACGGTTCACAGTCCGCCACCTGTTCGCAATCCATGCCCCCGCACTTGCGGCCGTAAACGCCCTCAAACCACTCGATCAACTGGTCCATCATCAGGTAGAACCGGTCGTGCTCGGCTTCACCGGCCGCGCCGCGGCCGGCGTAAAGAGCGATCAGACAGGCACCCCCCGTCAGGGCGCCGCACAGGCGGCCGCTCGATCCCACCCCGCCGGCCAGACCGGCCATGGCCCGGACCAGCCCGGGGTTGGATACGCCCTGGGCTTCCAGGCCGAGGAGGAGCAGGATCTGACTGCAGCCGTACCCCTGGTGATAAAGTTTCCGGATTTTTTCCGCTGTCTCGGGCATGAACGTTTCCTTCCCTTCCATAGGCTGTGAACGGTCCCGTCACCAGGCCCTACCATCATATGTATGGTGTGCCGGAAATGGGACCTCGCCGCCGGGGGAAGGACCGCCCGTGGGGATCAACCGGGCCGTTCCGGGAGATGGCCATCAAGTCCCCGGCCATGGGCGCCAGGTCCCGGATGCCGGAGGTGATCTCCTGCGAACCGGCGGCCTGCTCCCGGGAAACGGAGGAAACCTGCCGCACGTACTCGCTCAGGGCTTTGACGTTGTTCTTGAGGCGCTCGGGCTTGGCGGTGACCTCTTTGGCGGAGGACTGGGTGCGGGAAGCGAGCTTGCGGCTTTCTTCGGCCACCACGTTGAAACCGCGGCCCGTGACGCCGGCCCGGGCCGCTTCGATGGCTTCCCCACCTCCGTCCCATCGTCTCCGTTTGGGCCCCGGCGAACCGGGGCCGGTTCAATCCCTTCCGCCCGGCGGCGGGTCGCCCCCGCCGCCGAGATAATCGATGAACTGTCTGGCCGTGCGCCCGGTGCGGCCGTTTTGCCATACTTCCCAAAGCAGCGCCCGGCGTTCCAGTTCTTCCCGCGGCATGGCGATGCCCCGCCGCCCGGCCAGGCCCCGGACAATCTCCAAATACAGGTTCTTGTCCGGCGCGATGAAGAGAACGGTGATCCCGAAACGGTCGGCCAGGGAGAGCTTCTCCTGGACGGTATCGCCCACGCGGACCTCCCCGTCGTCCAGGTACTCCGGCGTCTTGTCCGCGTGGCGCTCCCGCACCAGGTGGCGGCGGTTGCTGGTGGCGTAAATCACCACGTTGGACGGCCGGGTCTCCAGGCCCCCTTCCAGGACGGCCTTGAGTTCCTTGTATTCCGTCTCGCCTTCCTCAAAGGAAAGGTCGTCCACGAAAATGACGAACCGTTGGGGACGATGGCGCAACTCGCGCACGATCCGCGGAAAATCGTTCAGGTCGCTCTTGGCCACTTCGATCAGCCGCAGGTCTCCGTCGCGGTAATGGTTCAGTAGCGCCTTGACCGTGGAGGACTTTCCGGTGCCCCGGTCTCCGTAAAGAAGGATGTTGTTGGCCGGCCAACCGGCCAGGAAGCGCTCGGTGTTGGCGAGCACCTCGCGGCGCTGGGACGCGTACCCGAAAAGGTCTTCCATGGTTACCGGGTCGGGCTCGGCCACGCCCTCCAGACGCCCTGCCGGGCCCAGCCAGCGGAAGGCGCGGTAGCGGGCGAAAATCCCCGCCCCCGCCCGCCGGTGCCAGGCGGCCAGCGCCTCGATACAACGGGTCCAGTCCGGCGCCTCCTGCAGGAGGGTGCGGATGGATGCCTGCGGGTCGGGGCCCTCCGGCCCGCCGGGAGCCAGGTCCCGCCACGGGGGCCGTCCGCCCGGGACGTTTTCCGTCCGGGCCGACTCCGCCGCCCGGGCGCCGTCCAACCGGAACATGTTCTGCAACCGGCGAAGATCGCCCCGGGCCGCTTCCTGTAGCGAAGGAACCAGCCGGTCCGCGGCCGCCGCCCGGGTGAAGGCGTTGTCGTCGCAAAGGACGAGGTCCAGCAAATGGTTTTGCCAGGCGTCGCCCGGCCGGTCCGCCGTTTCCGACAAGAGGAAGAACAATTCGGCATACCGCTCTCCCGTGGTGTCAGACTCCTGCCCCTTGACGCAGGCCCGGCAGAAGCGAAGCCAGGCCCGGCAGACCCGGTCCCGCAGTACGCCACGGTAAAGCGCCAGGTTTCCGGCCGAGGCGAGCGCTTCCTTCACGACTGTCAACGAAGGTTTCTCTTTTTCTGCCGCGAACATTGCTTAATCCTTCCCTAAACAACCCCGTCCGGGCTTGGCACCCGGCATCCGTTCCCTGGTCTATTTGACGCCGCGGGCGGTATTCCTGCTGACAATTCGCTCCCCCGGCCGGCGCGGAGAGGGCCGGAATAACGAAGGTCCCCCGGTCAGGTTCCCCTGCGCGTGGTTCACGGGAATAACCCCCGTTGTTCCGGAAAGACTATCCCAACAAGAGTGGTGAGGATGAGGGTTAATGGACAATAAACAGCTAATTGGCGAATTGAATAAGATTTTGACATTAGAGCATGGCCATCTAGGCATGTATCAAAACTATGCTACCTATCAACATAAAGAACTTCGGCGGACTTTTAGACGGTTCATGGAGATAGAAATGGAGCACATTGACAAGATACAAGATATCATCAAGAATATTGGCACGAAGCCTTCCATTCTCGTCGAAGGGGACATATTTGGCAAGATGTTTGGCATTAGCTTGAAAGCAACGGGCGATCGAAACGTTATCAAGGTCTATGATATCATTGAGCAGAAATCGCACCAGGGCTATTCAGACTTCATATCAAGTCTGGAACGAGAGAATCGGGAAATGTACCAGTTTATTGCCGAAATTGCTGCCTCGATCAAACTGGAAGCCTACCTGCAGCATCTGTGGCTGGCGGACTATATGAAGCGGGCATATCCGGAAAAGGAAAACGGGCAGCCCGCCGGTTCCTAGCCGGCGGGGCCTCCTCCCCGGTCACGCCCCCTCTTCCCCCAGGATCCGCATCATGTGGCTGTAAGCGTTGTACACCCGGAATCCGTCCCCCGCCGGGGCATACTCCACCCAGAAGGTGGCGGTGCCCGGGCGGTAATGGGCCAGGAAACGGCCCGTGTCCCGGTTCACCAGCTTGTTGCCGGTCTTCTCGGCATACTCGATGACCCTCTGCACGTTCTCCGCCCGGATGGCCCGTTCCTCCAGCAGGTGCCTGACATCCTCGTCCGTCAAGAGTTTCTCCTCGAGTTCGGGAAATCTGTGCTTCCAATGATCGGCGGGCGGCTTCTCGTCGGCCCTGCTCATGCCCCTCCTGTTATTGAAGGCCCGGTGCAGATTGCGGCTCCGGTTAACTGTCTTCTTGAGCCCGGCTTGGTCCAGATCCATGCCGGTGGCCGCCGAAATGAACTTGGGGTAGTTGTGTATATGGAAGGCCGGCTTGAAACAAAACGATCCCATGCCGGCACACAATCCGAGGGCGTCGTCGATGTTATGCAGCATCTCCATCCAATCCACGATTTCGGAAGCGATTTCGGGGGTCGGGTAGTACGGATTGGCGTATTCGCCGCGGGGCTCCCAGTCCAGGAAATATTGCTTGAACTTCTCGTCGGGGAGCTGGGGCCAGTCCTTGACGAACTCCTCCCGGGCTTCCCGCGAGGGAAAAGGCGCCTGGGGCCAGTTGCCTTCGATTTGGGTGATGCTTATCTTCTCGTTGGTGGAAAACATGAGGTAGTAGAGGGGATCCAGCATCCCTAGCTTGACGTTCATCTGCTCGTGTTTCTTGATGGTGTTGTGGTCGAACGCTTCCGCGCCCTTGCTAATGATCTCTGTGGGCGATACTACAGGAGGCGCCGAAAGGAAAATATGCACATGGTCGGGCATAGTCTCCATCTGGAGAAGGGTATATCCGTAATCGATGCAGATTTCTTTGACTGTCTGCTTAATTATCTCCTCAACTCAACCTCTTATTACACTATGTCTATATTTTGGACAAAAAACCATATGGTAGTTAATGTTGTAGATACAGTGACTGGTTTTTCGTTCCACAAACTAATTATACCGGCCTGCTCGTCCTATGTCAACACATTTTTTAAGAATTCTGGAAGGGGAACCCGGAGAAGGGAAATCGCCCTTCGGGCGATGCCCCTTTCATCCCACCCCACGAGGGGGTGGGTTTTCAGGGGCGTCTCCTATAAAGGGCCATAATCAGGATAACCATCACCATGGGCCACCGCGCGTACTTGAAAAAAGGCGGCAGGCGGCCACCGGTCCAATGTCCGGGACTGTATTGCTTCTCGCCCCATTTCTCCAGGTCGTTGAGGTACTGGCTGGGATGACGGTCCCTGTCGTCCGGCTTGGACATGCTTTCCCCCCTCGCTATCACATCGATTTCCCGGCGTCATGTCACCGTGTGGGCGGCCCGGAAGCGGGAGTCCCAACCCGGTCATCGTCGAAACGGTGGTTGTCGGGGTCAGGGAGAAGCAAGGGTACCGGAAACACGGGCCGGGTGGTTGACATAATATGTGAACCGGTGGATCCGCCGGAGGGTGCGAAGTCTTCGATGACCACGGTCCCGGGATGTCCCACCGACCGAAATCCGCTTTCCTGTCCGGCGCGCCATCCGTATTCTGCCATGCCCGGTGCCTGACTGTTCAACGAATTGATGCCAACCCGCGGATCCGCTTCGGCCAACGGCCGGGGTTACGATCTCATCTTAGGAAACCGGGACGGCGGTGTCAAGGTGGCCACCGAAACTGGTTTGGGGTGGACAACCGAGGCCGCCGCTTTCTGGCTGCCGGACGACGGCGACGCGCCGGGCGCTGGTTTACATAACATGGAACGGCCGCTTTCGGAAGCCGGTACCCGACGGCCGGGTGAAAAGGGAGGGCGATGTCCGTTCCGTCCCTGCCGGGCGTCCGCCCCGGGCCCCTGGTGCGATCCGGTGATCCGGCCGTTCGCCCCTTCCCTTTCCCGCCGGCGCCTGTCAACAATCTCCTGGCAGATATGAACATTGACAGGCCGGAAATTATCAGAATATAATATGCTTGTTTAGTTGTTAACAAAGGTAGGTAGTTCGCTTTGTCCGCCAAGCCGGAATCCATGTCCCTGAACGAAGTGGAGCGGGCAATCGTTCGGGCTTCGGGTACGACGGTCCATTATCCCAAGGGGTACACCATTTGGGCCGCCGGCGACCCCGCGGACCGGGTATACATGATCGAAAAGGGCTGGGTGAAGATTTACCGTCTCTCCGTGGACGGGCGGCGGGTCACGGTGGGCAGCATCCGCAGTCCGGGGGAGATGATGGGTATCGCCGAGGCCCTGTGGGACGGGGAAAGGACCTGTTTTGCCGGGGCCATCGACGACGTGACCATGGTCATCCTGCGCGCGGACAAGTTCGAGGAGTTGATGGCCGCGCATTCCTTTCTGGCCATCAAGATCGCCCGGCTTCTGGGCGCCCGGATGCGGGAGGCCGAGGGTATCATTCACGAAATGGTGAGTTGGCAAACGCCCGGGCGTTTGGCGATGACGCTTTTGAAGATGGGCGAGCGGTGCGGGGAGCCGACGCGGAGCGGGATCAGAATCGGGCTGGAACTGACGCACGAGGAACTGGCCAACATGGTGGGGGCCTCCCGCCAAACGGTCACCTCGTTTCTCAACACCTTCAAGAATGAGAAATGTATAAGCTATGAAGGGCGGAACATCAACATCATCAACCCGGACAAACTTTCCCGTTGGATCTCGTGACCCCGCCCATACAAGGGCCTGTTCGTGCCGGCCGGCGTGCCGGCATATTTTTTTCGCTCCGTTTGATGCAACATATATCTAGATATGTGAAGATGCTACGGTAATGTGACAGATAGGCCACATTGTGCAAGTTACATCATGTCATGCAAATGACAGACGAACTGTCGTCGAGAAGACGCACATCCTTTCGTCGGCTGACATCCAGAATGTCCGCCAAGGGGTATCTTATTAAATGAAGGCATGTTAAAAAATTATCAAGCAAAGGAGGGATATTTATGTGTCATTGGTTCGAAAAGGCAGGCGCACTGCTGCATCCCCACCAGGCCAGGCAGGAGGAAGCCCTGGCCAGGCTGCGGGAGTACCGGGAATTGTCGTCGTTGGCTTTGGAAAGCGGCAATGAAGCCATTTACTGCTGTTTACAGAAGGAAATGAACCAGACCTTCATGGAGTTTCTAACCTGGTGCTTTCTCGACGGTATCGGATCGATGATTCCCCACGTGGCGGTGATGTGGTTGCTCAACCTGTGGATGCCTTCGATACCGCTGGCCTTCAGCCTGCCGTACGTGGGTAACCGGCTACCCGTCATCCTGTGGTACCCCGCCCTGGTAATTTCCTTCTATATCGGGCGCTGGCTTGTTCGTAAAATTACGAACGATCGTAAAAACGGTGGTCGAGAAATCCTGAATCAAGCGGAGGTGTAGACAGTTGACTTTCCACGTGGCGGGAGTTACCCTCAACCCCATCATCATTATCCTGTGGATGCTCTTTGTCGGTTTCGTCTTCTCCACTATCGGCGCCGCCGGCGGTATCCTGGCCGGCGTGGGACATATCACCATCTTCGGTCTCAAGAAGGCCAACGTGATCAAGCCCATGAACCAGGTGCTGACCATCATCAGTCCCATCATCTCCACCCCCCTCTATCTCCGGGAAAGGAGACTGGTGGTCCCCGCCGCCATATCCCTGGGTTTGGGCGGCATCGCCGGGGCCTTGATCGGGTCCACCCTATCCACCAACTACCTGAAGACCATGGCCTCGTACCAGCCCCTCTTCGGCCTGATCACCCTGTTTATCGCCGTGCGTCTTTGGATCGAAATCACGCCCGGTTTCCGGGCCAAACAGCAGACCATCCAGAAAGCGACCAAAGCCTTCGAGGCCAAGGTCAAGGAACTCAAGGCCGCCGGACGGCTCAACGAAATCAAGGAGATCGGGGTCAAGTTCGAGGAACTCGGCATCCTGAAGAACACTTTCACTTTCGCCGGGGAAACCTTCCGTTACAACGCCCTTTCGCCCTTCATCGCCGGCCTGGTGGTGGCCGTCATTTCGGCGGCCCTGGGGGTGGGCGGCGGCTTCCTGCTGGTACCGTATCTGAGCAGCATGCTGGGATTCCCCATGTTCATCGTGGCCGGCACCTCCACCCTATCCATCCTGGTTTCCTCGCTCACCAGCATCGGCAACTACCTGCGCCTGGGCAGCCACCTGGACTACCCCATGATCGGCTTCGAGTTGATCGGTATCCTCGTCGGCTCCTATTTGGGGCCCACCCTTTCCAAACGCATCAAGGGTATCTACCTGAAGGGTTTCCTGGCCGTCGTCCTGACTTACATCGGCATCGGCTACGCCCTGGGCGGCATCATCCAGCACGCCACCGGGGTCAGGATCATCTAGCGAAGCGCGCCGGCGACCATTTTGGGGACCGGGTCGAGGAGGAGAAAAGACCGTTGAGCGAGGAGAAAGCACCCATGACCTACCAGGAAGCACAGGAACTGTTCGAGCGCCTGCTCAAGCTGGACTATCATCCCGTGGCCATCAAGTTCTTCCGGTCGGCGGAGGAAGCCGGTCAGTACCGGGCCGAAAAGAAGGCCACGGCCAAGCTCACCTTCTGCCAGTTCACGACGGCCTCCCGGATGGGCAACTTTGTACTCAAGGGCACCGCGGACAACATCATGTGCGAGAACTGCCTGACCACTTTCGGCTACCGGGCTCCCTCCGACGAGGAGGCCATGGGGCATTTCAAGTACGTCGTCGACGCCGAATTCGTCAAAGAAGTGCTGGCCACCAAGCCCCGCCTGCCCCTGGGGGAACTGTACGGCTTCCTGACCGCCCCCCTGGCCAAGACGCCGGTGGATCCCGACGTGGTCATGTTCGTCTGTAATCCCTTCCAGGCCTATCATATTCTGGACGACTACATCGGCGCCTTTCACGTTCATCCCTTGCAGTTCTACCACACCGTCAATTCGGCCGTGTGCGGCGGCGTGGTCTGGACCCACCTGAACCAGAAGCCGGAAATGAACACCATGTGCTCGGGCAGCTACACTTCCGGCAAGACGGAAAAAGGCGAGGTCAACGTCTTCATCCCGGGCTCCCGGATTCTCGACGTGGCCCGGCAACTGGCCCGGCGCACGGAAATGTCCGGAGGAGCTTCGGTGTTGTACGCCAACAACGAATGGCCGGGCCTGGACGTCTGCAAGAAGTGTCCCATGGTAAGGTTCAAGGACGCCGAAGAACAGGCATGATCGACGGTAGGAGCAAAGGAGCCGGGTCCGGCGGCGGGCCCGGCTTTCGTACGCCCTGGGACGGGGATTTTGGTGCCTTGCCAATTGATTGACTCGCCGGCCCCGACGTGGTACGTTTATGCCGAAACCTCGGAATTGCGGCGACCTCAGGTGGATGCCTTGGGATATTCCACGGCGAACGGTCGTGGCCTGCTTGCACCCGGGTGCTGCCCGGCGGGTTGGTCCGAGAAGGGGGACTTCCGGGATGAAGGAACGTTTGCAACTGGACGGCGGCGGTTTCCGCCTGGGGTGGTTGTTTTTGGGGTGGTGGCTTCTCATCGGGATCATTTCGGTCACCGCCGTCGTCGGCGGGGCCTTCGTAGTCGCGGGTACCGGAATTGGCCCTGGCGCCGGGCTCATGGAACTCGTTCCTGTCATGGGGTGGGTGTTCGTCGCGCCCTTGTCGCTGCTCGCCCTAATCGTCTATCCCTGGGTTGCCGTGGCCTTTTTTCGCTGGTTCGTCAGCCGGGTCAGGACCGACACCGGAACGGGGTTGGCCTGCGACGCCCGGGTCGCGGGTCCCGTTTTCGCCGCTTTTGCCGGATTCATGGTTCTCAACACGGGCGTGCTTCTTTTCCACTCCCGGATCTTGAACCTTTTCTTCGCGTACGTGGTGAACCCGGCGATTACCTGGTGTTTCCTGTCCTGGTTTGTGCGCAACACGACCGTGGGCGGCGTCCCGATGCGGATGGAATACCGGATGGCGTGGGCCTACACCTGGCGCTACCTTGTGGTTGTTTTGAGCGTGCTTTCGGTCATCGGCTGGATATGGGCCGGACCGTGGCTCTTGCGCTGGATGGCGGGGCAGGTGGCGACGGCGTACGGGGCTTTCTCTTACGCGCTGCGGCCGGGACGGTTTTTCAAATATGTGGTCGTGACTTTGCTGTACTCCCTCGGCGTCGTGACCATCCCCTGGGCTTTTGTTTACCTTAACCGCCGGCTGATCGGGGGAGTGGAAATCACCCGCCCCCAAGCATAACAACGGCCGGGTCCGGTGGGACCCGGCTCATGTATATGAAGGCCGCGGCGGAAGAGGGGATTCTACGTGTAGTCTATGGCTCCGCCTACGACCGCGCGGCCGATGATCTCGCGCTGGATTTCGCTGGTTCCCTCCACGATGGTCAGTTGCCTGGCGTCCCGGTAGAAGCGTTCCAGGGGATGGTTCCTGGTGTAGCCGGCGGCGCCCATCATCTGCAGGGCCTCGGAGGAGGCCCGCACGGCCAGTTCGGTGGCGTACAGCTTGGCCATGGACAGGTAGGGGGCGTCTTCGAGGCCGGCCGTACCCCGGTCGACCAGGGTGGCGGCGTGGTATACCAGCCAACGGGCGGCCTGGATTTCCGTGGCCAGGGTGGCCGCCTTCCAACGGGTGCCCTGGAACTCGGACACCGGTTGGCCGAAAGCGTACCGGCCCCGGGCGTACTCGAGCGCGTACCGCAGGGCCCCTTCGGCCAGTCCCAGACCCAGGGCCGCCACCACCGGGCGCGCCGAGTTGAGGGAGCGCATCAAGAGGGGAAAGCCTTCGTTTTCCCGGCCCAGCAGGTTTTCCGCGGGCACCCGGCAGCCGGAAAACACCACCTCGGACAAGGGCATGCCCCTCACGCCCATGGGCTGCTCCACCCGTCCCATGGAGAGACCTTCGGTATCCCGGTCGACCACGAACATGCTGATGCCGCGGTGGCGCGCCTCCGGGTCGGTCCGGACCGAAACCACGAAGAAGTCGGCCCTGGGGGCGCCCCAGACGAAAGCCTTGGTGCCGTTCAACACGTAATGACCGCCGTCTTTCCTGGCCAGGGTTTGAATACCGGCCGAATCCGAGCCGGTGTCCGGCTCGGTGTTGCCCAGGGCCCCCTTGAGCCGGCCGCCGGTGATGCCGCGCAGGTACTTCTCCTTTTGGGCCGGCGTACCTCCGTAAAGGATGGGCCCGCCGCTTAAGCGGTTGAGGAGCAGGATGACCCCGGAGGTGCAGCAGTACTTGGCCACCTCTTCCGCGGCCAGGCACAGGCCCGTGAGACCGAGCCCCAGGCCCCCGTACTCCCGCGGATAGGCCGCCCCCAGCAGTCCCGCTTCCCCAAAGGCGGCAAAGGCGTCGTCCGGAAAACGGTACCGGCGGTCACACCCGTCGGCCCGGGGCGCGACCACCTCCCGGGCCAGGCGCCGTGCGTCGTCCCGCACGGCCAAAAGCGGTGGGGAAAGGGTAAAGTCCACGGCCGCACCATCCCATCGTCAACTCTGACGCAAACGCGTTTCCAGGGCGTCCAGTTGGGCGCCCAACTCCCGGGGCAGCTTGCGGCCGAACCGGGCGTAGTGTTCCCGTATGGATGCGACTTCCGCCAGCCAGCCTTCCCGGTCCACCTTCAGGAGTTCGGCCAGGTCGCCGTTTTTCACGTCCAGGCCCCGGGCGTCGAGGTCTTCGGGAACGGGCATCAGACCGATCGGCGTCTCGTGGGCGCGGCCGGTGCCGGTGACCTGTTCGAAGATCCATTTCAGGACGCGGCTGTTCTCGCCGTAGCCCGGCCAGAGAAATTTTCCTTCGGGCGACTTGCGGAACCAGTTGACATAAAAGATCTTGGGCAGTTTGGCCGGGTCCGGCCCGGTGCCGATATCCAGCCAGTGTTGGAAGTAGTCGCCCATGTGGTAACCGCAAAAAGGCAGCATGGCAAACGGATCGCGCCTTACCTGCCCTATTTTGGTCGATATGGCCGCCGCCGTTATCTCCGAGCCGACGATCGAGCCCAGGAACACGCCGTGCGCCCAGTCGAAGGCCTGGTGTACCAGGGGGACGACGCCGGGACGGCGGCCGCCGAAGAGAAACGCGGCAATCGGTACGCCCTGCGGGCTTTCCCACGCCGGGGAAATGGAGGGGCACTGGCCGGCGGGAGCGGTGAAACGGGAGTTGGGGTGAGCCGCCGGCTGGGAGGAGCCGGGAGCCCAGTCGCGGCCCCGCCAGTCGACCAGGTGAGGGGGTGGGTCGGTACCGATGCCTTCCCACCAGACATCCCCGCCATCGGTCAAGGCGACGTTGGTGAAAATCGTATTTTCAGCGACGGTGCGCATGGCGTTGGGGTTGGAATCCGCGGAGGTGCCGGGGGCCACGCCGAAGAAACCGGCCTCGGGATTGATGGCGTACAGGCGGCCGTCCGGTCCGAACTTCATCCAGGCGATGTCGTCGCCCACCGTTTCCACCTGCCAGCCGGGAATGGTGGGAATGAGCATGGCCAGGTTGGTTTTGCCGCAGGCGCTGGGGAAGGCGGCGGCGACGTAGATCTTTTGCCCCCGGGGATCGGTGATCCCCAGGATCAGCATGTGTTCGGCCAGCCACCCCTCGTCGCGGGCCTGCACGGAGGCGATGCGCAGGGCGAAGCATTTCTTGCCCAAGAGGGCGTTGCCGCCGTAGCCGGAGCCGTACGACCAGATCGTGCGTTCCTCGGGAAAATGGCTGATGTATTTCTCTTCGATCGGGGCGCAGGGCCAGGGGACGTCTTCCCGGCCGCCGGGAAGCGGGGCGCCGATGGAATGGAGGCAGGGGACGAATTCGCCGTCGTCGCCGAGGATGTCCAGGACCTTTTGTCCCATGCGGGTCATGATCCGCATGTTGACCACCACGTAGGGGCTGTCGGTGATCTGGACCCCGATCCTGGCCAGGGGCGAGCCCAGGGGGCCCATCGAGAAGGGGATGACGTACAGGGTTCGTCCCTTCATACAGCCCCGGTACAGACCGGTCATCGTTTGCTTCAATTCCGCCGGGTCGATCCAGTTGTTGGTGGGACCGGCGTCTTCGCGGGAACGGGAAGCGATGTAGGTGCGTTCCTCCACCCGCGCCACGTCCGAGGCGTCGCTGCGGAACAGGAAGGATCCGGGGCGTTTGGCCGGGTCGAGGCGCGTGGCCATCCCCGCGGCGACCATCCCGTCGAGCAGGCGACGATACTCTTCCCGCGATCCGTCACACCAGTGGACCCGGTCCGGCTGGCACAGCGCGGTGGTCTCTTCCACCCATTTGTGCAAGGCCTTGTTCACTATTGATCCCCCGTTTTCTGATCCTCGGTCTTCGGCACCGGCTGCATCGACCCCCGCTGGGAAACGGGGGTTTCAGGATGCCTCGGGCACCCCCGGCCACCCCCGACCCGCCCCGTGGGTGGATGCCCGGCCGGGGGCCGGAGGCAACGCCTCCATCGTTGGCCGGCCGCCGGTCGCTCGCTAGCCGATAACCATCATGGTTTCGCCGGTGCCCACGCTCCGGCCGGCCGACACCGTTATCTGCCTGACCACACCGGCGGCGGGGGCCGTTATCTCGTTCTCCATCTTCATGGCCTCCAGAATGAGGAGCACGTCGCCCGCCGCGACCTGGTCGCCCTCCTTGACCTTCAGCGCGTTGATCACGCCGGGCATGGGGGCGGTGACCGGGTGTCCGCCTGCGGACCGCGGTGGGGCGGCCGGCCTTTCACGGACGGGAGCGGGTGGGGCGGGCGCCTGGGGAGGCGGGGCGGGGGGCGGCAGCACCTGCAGCGGGGTCGAAGGCCCCCGGGTAGACGCCGGTTGTTCCTCGACCTCCACTTCAAAGGTTTGCCCGCCAACCGTTACCCGGAACTTTCTCATGTCGTCGCCTCCCGGTTTTCAGACCAAGTCGCGCCGGCCGGCGCCCCGGTCCATGAGTTCCATCAGGCCGGCCCGTTTCCATACCGGCATGCCGCTTCGTTCCCGCCCTTTGAACTCTTGGCCAAGGGGGTTCTCCCAGGCGGCCAGGCAGGCCGCCAGGGCGGCCGCCAGGGACTCCGCGGACACGGTCACGGAATCCGTTTCGCTTGGCACCGGGAACCGGTTCAACCGGACCACCGTCCTTTCCGCTCAAACGGTACTGTATTCGCGGCCCGGTTTCTTTACCTGGGCCTGGGCGGCCGCCAGGCGCGCGATGGGGACCCGGTAGGGGGAACAGCTCACGTAATTGAGACCGATCTCGTGGCAGAACGCGACGGACG
>Ga0078972_1009464_pt1 | contig 19210 bp, 20 predicted proteins | sample YelNatPaOPGAMG01_FD_67568 | JGI IMG/M metagenome (GOLD analysis project Ga0078972, IMG submission 67568) | Hot spring thermophilic microbial communities from Obsidian Pool, Yellowstone National Park, USA - OP-RAMG-01 (SPADES assembly) (version 2) | ecosystem: Environmental > Aquatic > Thermal...
GAAAGACGATCGATCAGGCGATCCCGCTCTCTTCGAAGCTTCGTGGCACTCACTCCCGAAAGGAGGCGGTTCGCGTGAAGAAGATTGTATCCATCGATCACCAGATTCATGGCAAGGATGTCCCCCCGGGCTGGCTCTTTTCGGAAGGAATGAGAAGCCGGATCTTCGATCGTCCTTGCAAAATGGACTTTGCGGTCCGAGCCCCAAGGAGAACCTCTGGAAACCTTTCTTCCCCTTCTGAAAAATAGAGGCGGAGGTGATTCGGCCCCTCTTTCGGCCGACCGGCATCTCTGACCTCCAGGCCGTCGGCGATGGCTTCGATGAGGATCTCGGTAAGCTTCCCGCAATCCACATTGTAGGGCTCTCCGTAGGGAAAGGAAATGCAGACCTCAGCGACCCGAAGCTTTTCCAGAGTAGAGAGAAGAAAGGGTGAGATTTCCCTCACACGCAAATAGCTATATTCCTTCACCTTGCCCAAACCGATAAGCAGGATCAACTGGGCTCGAAGCCTTCCCTCCGCAGGCATGAGGGTGACTTCCTGCCATGTTCCTTTCAAACGTTGCTCCATGAGGATGCGTGAAAGCCTGCCGTTGAGCCTCCAATCGACCCACCCGCTCGATCCCTGCAAGGGTCTTTCATCCTCAAAGAAACCCACCACAAGGACGTCACACGGCTGAGAATCGACCTGTTCTTGAGAGATCACGATTTCCATGAGCTTGTTATCGCAAATCGTGAAGGGTCGTTCAAAAACGAGAGCTTGCCGACTTCTTCCCCACTATCCGTCATTTCCCGCCAAGGGCTTGGGTTTTTCTTATCTCTGTCATGATGCGATCGAGGATGCCGTTTACGAAGGCCGGTGAATCCTCAGAACCGAATCGCTTGGCGAGTTCCACGGCTTCATTCACCGAAACCCGGGGAGGAACCTCCTCGCAGTAAAGAAGCTCAAAGGCGGCAATCCGAAGGATGTTGCGATCGACGGGAGGCATGCGCTCGAGACGCCAATGTTCCGAGTGGCCTTCGATGAGGCGATCGATCTCCTCTCGGTGAGTCGAAACGCCTCGGACCAGCCGATCCAGAAAGCTATCCTCACCCCCAGCGGATAGAAGGTGCTCCCGGAGCAATGCGAGTCCCCTTTCCACGTCTTGCCCCGTCATCTCCCATTGGTAAAGAACCTGGAGGGCATACTCCCTCGTTTTTCTTCTCTTCCCCAAGGCACTTCCTGATCCACGGCCAGACGCCGGAGAGCTTTTGCGGTCAGACAGCTATTTCCTTCATCAGGTTGGCCATCTCGATGGCTGTCATGGCCGCATCGAACCCTTTGTTCCCTACCTTGGTTCCAGCTCGCTCGACGGCCTGCTCAATCGTTTCAGTGACCAAGACACCGAAGGCAATCGGAATCTCGCTCTCCAGGGAAAGGGCCGCAATCCCTTTCGTGACCTCATTTGCGATGTAGGCAAAGTGCGGGGTGGCCCCTCGAATGACCGTCCCCAGGCAGATGATGGCGTCGAATCGACCGCTTCGAACCATCTTCTTGGCTGCAAGGGGGATCTCAAAGGCGCCCGGAACCTTTGCAACCTGGATGTCCTTCTCTTCGGCGCCACTTCTTCGCAAGGCATCGAGGGCACCTTCAAGGAGCCGATCGGTGATGAAGCTGTTAAATCGACTGTAAACGATCCCGAACCGAAGCCCCTTTGCTGTCAAACTCCCTTCAAAGGTTTTGACCATAGCCGAACTCCTTTCGGTTTCTCATTTCGAATCGGGTCATTCTCCACATTTCACGTTGAGAAGGTGGCCCATTTTCTTTGCTTTGACCCGCAGATAGTTAATGTTCTCTTTCAAAGGTTTCGTCTCAATCGGCACCCTTTCGACGACGACGATCCCGTATCCTTCGAGACCGACGATCTTTCGAGGGTTGTTCGTCATCAATCGAATCTTATGGAGTCCGAGATCGACGAGAATCTGAGCTCCGATCCCGTAGTCTCGCATGTCGGCCCGAAAGCCCAGTTTCTCATTCGCCTCCACTGTGTCCATCCCCTTGTCCTGGAGGGCATACGCCCGGAGCTTGTTGACCAACCCGATGCCCCGTCCTTCCTGACGCATGTAGACGATCACGCCTTTACCCTCCCTTTCGACCATGGCCATGGCTGTATGGAGCTGCTCTTCGCAGTCGCACCGCCTCGAACCAAAAACGTCACCGGTGAGGCACTGCGAATGGACCCGGACCAGGACCTCGTCATCGGGACCGATCTCTCCCTTGACCAAGGCGATGTGGTGATAAGGGTCCAAATCGTTCTCGTAAGCAATCGCCGTGAAGGTTCCACCGTATTTTGTGGGAAGCGTCGCGGTTGCGATTCGGCGGACCAGACGTTCCTTGCTCATCCGATACTTGATCAAATCGGCGATCGTGACGATCTTGATGCCGTGCTCTTTGGAGAAGATCTCCAAATCGGGCATGCGGGCCATCGTGCCGTCATCGTTCATCACCTCGCAGATCACACCGGCCGGCTTGAGACCCGCCAGACGGGCAAGATCCACAGAGCCCTCGGTCTGTCCCGTCCTCACGAGGACACCGCCCTTCTGAGCCTTCAGGGGGAAGATGTGACCCGGGGTCACCAAGTCCTCGGGCTTTGTCCGATCATCCACTGCCGTTAAGATCGTTTTCGCCCGATCCGCAGCCGAGATCCCTGTCGTGATCCCTTTGCGGGCATCGATCGAAACGGCGAAGGCGGTCTGAAAATGGGAGGTGTTCTCCTTGACCATCATGGGAATCCGAAGCTCGTTTAGCCTTTCCTCCGTAAGGGAGAGGCAGATCAAACCCCGACCGTACTTCGTCATGAAGTTGATCGCCTCGGGAGTAACCTTTTCCGCGGCCATGGTGAGATCGCCTTCGTTTTCCCGGTTCTCGTCATCGACCAAGATGACCATCTTTCCTTGCCGGATATCCTCCAATGCCTCTTCTATGGTGCTGACCATCGATCCTGATCACTCCTTTCCGAAGAAACCATGTTCCATCAGAAACGCCTCACTGAGGCCTTCCTTCTTCTGCCTTCTCTCGCCGAGGATTTTTTCAACATACTTCCCCAGGATATCCGCCTCCACGTTCACCCGATCCCCCTTTTTCCGCTCTTCCAGCGTCGTCTTCTCGAGGGTGTAAGGGATCAGGGCAAGCTCGATCTCCTCTCCCTTCACCTCGTTCACCGTGAGGCTTACCCCATCGACGGCGATAGAGCCCTTCTCGACCACGTATCGCGAAGCCTCCTTTGGAAGCTTGATCCGGAGGCGAAGAAAATCCCCTTCTCTTTTCACCTCTGTCACCCATCCAACCCCATCGATATGGCCCGTGACGATATGACCGCCCAAGCGATCGGAGAGGCGAAGAGCCCTTTCCAGATTGACCCGCTCACCCACCCTCAGGCCACCGAGCGTCGTTCTCTCGAGGGTTTCCGTGGAAAGGTCGACCACGATGCGTGTCCCTTCCTTTTGGGCAACCGTAAGGCAAACGCCATTCACACTGATACTATCACCGAGTCCCACCTCTGTCAAATGAGAAGGAATCTCAATCGTAAGCCTTTTTTCTCCACCCCGATACTCGATCCCTTGTACCAGCCCTCTATCCTCGACGATCCCCGTAAACATCGCTCTTCACCCGAAAATCATCCCTTTCGTTAAACGCCCTGTTTGCAGAGCCCATCATCCCTGACTGAAGCGACCGGATAACCCTCGACCAGGAGGTCATCGCCGAGGCGCCGAACCTTCAGGCCTTTCACGACGATCGCGTCACGAAGCTTCGATACCCCTCTTCCTCCGAATACAGAAAGAGCCTCTCTGTCTCCGATCAACTTCGGAGCGATAAAAAGGATCAGCTTGTCCACGAGCCCCTCGTCAAGAAAGGCACCGTTCACCTCGCTTCCTCCTTCAACCAGAAGACTCGTTATCTCCATGGCGCCCATGGCCGAGGCAAAGGAGCGGAGGTTGACCCTTCCTTGTCGGGAATCAAAAACCATGACCCGCACCCCTCGCCTCTCCAGCTCCTGCCTTGCCGCAGCCGAGGAGGCCTCGGTGGTTGCCACGATCAGTCGGCTCGGTTCATCCCCAATGACCCTGGCATTCTCCGGAATTCTCAATCGGCTATCGAGAACGATGCGAAGAGGGTCTCTTCCGCCTTTCACCCGTGCCGTAAGAAGAGGATCATCCCTCAGGACGGTCCCGATACCGACCACGATGCCGTCTACAGCGCTTCTCAGACGATGGACCCACTTCCTGGACGACTCATTCGAAATCCATTTTGAATCTCCATCCCGGGTGCCGATCCTTCCGTCGAGGGTCATGGCCGCTTTGAGGATGATAAAGGGCTCTTTTCTGACGATATATTTGCAAAAGGCTTCGTTCAGGCTCCGGCACTCTTCTTCAAGAACTCCCACCTTTACCTCAAGGCCCGCCTCGGAGAGGGCCGAAACGCCCCTTCCCGCCACCAAAGGGTTCGGATCCTTCATTCCGATCACGACTCGCCTCACGCCCGCCTCAATCACACGGGGGGCACAGGGCGGTGTTCTGCCGTAGTGGGTGCAGGGTTCGAGGTTCACATAAAGGGTCGCTTCCCGGGCCGATGCTCCGGCCTGCTCCAAGGCAAGGATCTCTGCGTGGGGTTCCCCGGCCTTACGGTGATATCCCTTCCCGACGACAAGGCCATCCTTCACCACGATAGCCCCCACCATGGGGTTGGGAGACGTCTTGCCTTCTCCCTGCCGGGCAAGGCGAAGGACCCTCTTCATCCACCTCTCGTCGTTCATCATTATTTCATAGTATAAAACGTCGGATAGCATGTGAAAAGGTCTTCCGCTGCGGGGAGAGAGAAAGGACCTACTTCTTCTTGGCGGGCTCTTCTTTGTTCCCCAGGAGCTCTTTCAGTTCGTCCATGAACTCCTGGATGTCTTTGAACTGTCTGTAAACGGAGGCAAACCGGACGTAGGCCACACCGTCGAGCTTATGGAGTTCCTCCATGACCTTCTCGCCGATCTCGGTACTTCGGACCTCCCTCTCTCCCTTCTCCTGAAAGTGGAGCTCGATCCGGTTGACGACCTTTTCGAGAAGGTTCACGCTGATCGGCCTCTTTTCGCAGGCCTTTTTCAATCCGTTGAAGATCTTCAGACGGTTAAAGGGTTCTCGTCGACCATCCTTCTTGATCACGGCTGGAAGGGCCTCCTCGGCCCTTTCGCTGGTGGTAAACCGTTTGTGACAACCCAGACATTCCCGGCGGCGACGGATCGTTTCTTTATCCTTCGCCAAACGAGAATCGACAACCTTGCTGTCGCCATGGCCGCAAAAAGGACACTTCATCGTTTCCGCCGGGAACCTTTCTTCGGAGGGGAGCCGCTGCGATCGAACTGGACCACCTCGATCCCTGATTGGCTCAGCATCGTCTTGGCCAAGGCGTCGGCATAACCCTCTTCGTAAACGATCTTGACGATCCCCGCATTGATGATCATCTTCGAGCAGATGATGCAGGGGTGATTTGTGCAATAAAGGGTCGCTCCACCGATCGCCACTCCGTGATAAGCGGCTTGAATGATCGCATTCTGTTCCGCGTGGAGGCCTCGGCAGAGCTCGTGACGTTCCCCTGAGGGGATCCCAAGCTTTTCACGGAGGCAACCGATCTCGAAGCAATGGGCTTGACCCGAGGGAGCCCCATTGTAGCCGGTCGTCAAGATCTTCTTGTCCTTGACGAGGATCGCTCCCACCTGCCTCCGGAGACAGGTGGACCGCTTGGCTACCAAACGGGTGATATCCATAAAGTAGGCGTCCCACGATGGCCGGGACGGAGGCGTCCCTTTTTCTCGTTTCTTGGTCAAGGGTGAGCTCAACTCGTAGTAGAAAGAAGGAGGGATGGAGCTACTTCTCCCGGGTTTGCAAAGAAGGCCCTGCCACCTTTCTTCCGAATTTCTCGCGCTCGAGGGCCGCGATCTTTTCCAATCTTCGCTGATGCCGCCCCCCTGCGAAGGGGGTCTCCAGCCAAACTTTCACGATCTCCTTTGCCAAATCCTTACCAACCACCCTCCCCCCCAGGATCAAAATGTTCGCGTCGTTATGTTCACGACTCAGGCGAGAAGAATAAAGATCGTTGGCCAAGGCTGCTCGGACTCCAGGAAACTTGTTGGCCACAATCGACATCCCGATACCGGTTCCGCAGATCAGGATACCTTTTTCGAGCTCCCCCCGTGAGACCCGCTCCGCGACGAGCATTCCGAAATCCGGATAATCGACGGACTCCTCGCTGAAACAACCCATGTCGACGGCCTCAACCCCCATCGTTCGGAGAAAGGCCTTCAACTCCTCCTTCAGCTCAAAACCACCGTGATCCGAGGCCAATCCGATCTGCACCATCATCACCCCGTATATTTCTGGAAGACAAGCGTGGCGTTGGTCCCGCCGAACCCGAAGGCATTGGAGATCGCCACGTCCACGGAAGCGTGCCGCGCCACATTGGGAACGTAATCGAGGTCACACTGGGGGTCTGGTTCTTCGTAGTTGATCGTGGGAGGAAGGATCCCGTCGCGGATGGAGAGAACCGTGAATATGGCCTCCGTGCTTCCAGCAGCCCCAAGAAGATGGCCTGTCATCGACTTGGTGGCGCTGACGGCTAACCGATACGCATGCTCCCCGAAGACCGTCTTGATCGCCTCGGTCTCGGTCAAATCGTTCAGGGCGGTCGACGTGCCGTGGGCATTGATGTAGGCCACTTCTTCAGGCTTCTTACCCGCGTCCCGAAGGGCCATCCTCATGCAACGAGCCGCTCCCTCTCCACCCGGCGAAGGGGCTGTGATATGGTAGGCGTCGCTCGTATAACCGTAGCCGACCAGTTCGGCGTAAATCCTTGCGTTTCGTTTCAGGGCATGCTCGAGCTCTTCGAGGATCACGATTCCTGCCCCTTCGGCCACGACAAAACCGTCTCGGTTCTTCTCGAACGGACGGGACGCCTTTTCGGGCGTGTCGTTCCGCGTCGAAAGAGCCTTCATGGCGTTAAACCCTCCGACCGTGAGGGGCGTCAAATTGGCCTCTGTTCCACCGGCGATGATCACATCGGCATCTCCGTAGCGAATCGCCCGAAAGGCATCACCAATCGAATGGGCGCCCGTGGCACATGCCGTGACCACGCAGGTGTTCGGGCCTTTTGCTCCGAAGCGGATCGCAATCTGCCCGGCCGCCATATTGGCAATGAGCGTGGGAATGAAAAACGGAGAGATTCGGCTTGGACCTTTTTCGAGAAGGATCTGGTGATATTTTTCGAGGGTGGGCAAACCGCCCAAACCTGTCCCAACGATCACCCCGACCCTTTCTCCGTTCTCTGGTGTAATAGCGAAGTTCGCATCTTCGAGGGCCTCCTGGGTTGCCGCCAGGGCATAGAGGACGAAGAGATCCATTTTCTTGATCTCTTTCTTTTCTACATACCGTTCCGGCTCAAACCCCTTGACCTCTCCGGCGATGCGCGTCTCAAAACCGCTTGCATCAAAGCGGGTGATGGGACCGATGCCGGAGCGGCCCTCGCAGATGTTTCTCCAGGCGGTCTCCACCCCGATGCCGTTTGGAATCACCAAGCCCAATCCAGTTACGACAACCCTTCTTTGCAAAGGTTACACCTCCCTGAAGATCGTTTCAGTCCCCTCCACCGTCCCATCCTTTCGCAACCATCGATGGGATCTTCGACCGGCTATCTTCCCTTAATTGGAGACGTGGCTTCGGATGTACTCGATGGCGTCTCCAACCGTCAGGATCTTCTCCGCATCCTCGTCAGAGATCTCCATGTTGTACTCTTCCTCAAGGGCCATGACCAGCTCCACCAGATCCAGGGAATCCGCACCCAGGTCGTCCACAAACTTCGCTTCCGGTTTCACTTCGCTTTCGTTCACGCCCAACTGTTCGACGATGATCTCCTTTACCCTCTTCTCCACATCCGACATGAAATCACCTCCCAAAAAGATTTACCGCTCCCTCGCCTCTTTCGAGGGAAGCGCTCCGCCCACACGACGGTCCTTCAAGTCTCTGGTGGCGTCACAACCCTCTGTCGAGGACCTCCTCCTACATGTAGATTCCGCCGTTCACGTTCAGAACCTGACCCGTAATATAACTCGAAGCCTCGGAAACGAGAAAGAGCACGGCCTGGGCCACGTCCTCGGGTTGGCCAAATCGCTGCATGGGAATCCATTTCTTCCACTCTTCTCGGGCCGCTTCAGGAATGGCGTCTGTCATAGCCGTCTCGATGTAGCCCGGGGCCACCGCGTTGATGTTGATCCCTCGCTGGGCAAATTCCCTGGCCATGCTCTTCGTAAAACCGATGACGCCGGCCTTCGAAGCGGCGTAATTCCCCTGGCCCGCATTTCCCATCTCGCCCACCACCGAGGCAATGCTGACGATCTTGCCCGACTTCTGCTTAGCCATATGCCGCAAGACCGCTTTGGTACAGTTAAAAGTCCCCTTCAGATTGACGTCGAGCACAGCATCCCAATCCTCCTCCGTCATCCTGAGGATCAGTCGATCCCTCGTGATGCCCGCGTTATTGACCAGGATATCGACTCGACCGAAGTGTTCGATCACGGCCGTCACCATCTTCTCCACATCCTCGAGACGGACGACATTCACCTGGATCGGAAGGGCTTTTCTTCCCAGGGCCTCGATCTCCTGGGCGGTTTCCTGAGCCTTCGGCAGATTGATATCCGAAACCACAATATGGGCACCCTCTTTCGCCAAGAGCAGGGCGATCGCTCTCCCAATCCCTTGAGCTGCTCCGGTGACAATAGCTACTTTATCTTCCAAGATCAAGGCAAGACCTCCTTTCTGCTCCCTAAACCCGCATTGCAAGGCCTCCGGGGCGTCCTCACCGGAGAGCCGTTAGGCAGCCGGCGGATGAAGCAGCCCCTTCAGGGTCTTCATGTCCTCGACGTTTGTCGCAAACCGACTGGAGTCGATCCGTTTCATCAGCCCTGTAAGCACTTTCCCGGGGCCGACTTCGATAAAGCCCTCGATTCCGTTTTGAATCATCTCCCGGATGGAGTCCTCCCATCTCACGGGACTTGAAACCTGCGACACGAGCAGCTCTTTGACCCGATCCTTCGAGGTATTGATCCGGGCTTCGACATTCGTTACCACGGGAATCCGAAGATCCTTCACTTCGATCTCTTTCAGCGCCTCGGCCAGCCGCTCCCCAGCGGGCTTCATGAGAGGAGAGTGAAAGGGGGCGCTGACTGGAAGGAGGACAGCCTTCTTTCCCTGCTGCTTCGCCTTTTCGATGGCCCGTTGCACCGCTTGGGCATGGCCCGAGATGGCAATCTGGCCGGGGCAGTTGAAATTAGCCGGCGTGAGCACCTCGCCCTGAGCCTCCTCCTGACAGAGCCTTTCCACCGCCTCCCGCTCCATTCCAAGAAGAGCGGCCATGGCCCCTTCTCCAACGGGCACCGCCTCCTGCATGAACCGGCCTCGCAAACGGACCACTCGAACCGCATCGGCAAAGCGGAGGGCTCCCGAAGCAACCAAGGCGCTATATTCTCCAAGACTATGTCCAGCCGTCATGGCGGGCACAAGGCCTTTCTCGCTCTGAAGCACCCTTAAACACGCGACGCTCACCGTCAAAATGGCGGGTTGCGTATTCTCTGTCAATTTCAGTTGATCTTCCGGCCCCTCAAAGCAGAGTTTCGAAATGGGAAGAGAGAGGGCCTCGTCCGCTTCCTCAAAGACTTCACGGGCCACCTTAAAGTTGTCGTAGAATTCTTTACCCATCCCCACATACTGGGATCCCTGGCCTGGAAAGATGAAGGCTCTCTTTTCGGATGACATGGGTTTACCTTCTTCCCGCGTACTCTTTGCTCAGTTCCTGACCGATCACGTTTCGCTGGATCTGATTCGTTCCCTCGTAGATCTGAAGGATCTTGGCATCGCGCATCATCTTCTCCACAGGATACTCCCTCATGTATCCATAGCCTCCGAAGATCTGAACGGCATCGGTCGTCACCTTCATGGCCACGTCGCTCGCGAAAAGCTTCGCCATGCCCGAAACCTTGGAGATCTCCTTCGGATCCTTCTCTCCGTCGATGTAGCGTGCAACGGAATAGACCAAAGCCCTTGCGGCTTCGACCTGGGTGGCCATATCGGCAAGCATATGCTGGACCGCCTGAAAGGAGATGATCTTTCGGCCGAATTGTTCCCGTTCCCGCGCATAGCGGACCGCTTCGTCCAAGGCTCCCTGAGCCAACCCCACACCCTGAGCGCCCACGCCAGGCCGCGTTCGATCAAAGGTCCGCATGGTCACAATAAAACCCATCCCTTCCTTCCCGATCAGGTTCTCCTTGGGCACGTAGCAGTCCTGGAAAACGAGCTCGCGGGTTGCGGAAGCACGGATTCCCATCTTCTTCTCTTTCTTTCCGAAACCGAAGCCGGGCGTCCCTTTTTCCACGATGAAGGCGCTCGCTCCCCTCGGGCCTTTCGAGCGATCGGTCATGGCGATCACGGAATAGATCTCGGCCTCGCCGCCGTTCGTGATCCATTGTTTCAGTCCATTCAGAACATAGCCGTCACCTTTTCGGGTCGCCGTAGTCCGAATGGCACCCGCGTCACTTCCGGCGTCCGGCTCCGTCAGCCCAAAGGCTGCCAACTTTTTGCCCCGGGCAATGTCGGGAAGGTACTTCTTCTTCTGTTCAGGACTTCCAAAAAGGAGGATCGGCATAGCACCCAGGCCGCTTGCCACCACACTGGTCGCAATACCGAGGCAGACTCGACTCAGCTCTTCCGCTACCAGGCAGTATTCAAGAATGCCTCCTCCAAAGCCGTCGTACTCCTCCGGCAGGGAGACGCCCATCAAACCCGCCTCAGCACTGACCCGGACAACATCCCAGGGGAATTCTTCTTTCTCGTCCAATTCCGCCCGAACGGGCAACATCTTCTCCTGGGCAACCTTTCTTGCCAGGTCCCGAATCATAATCTGTTCCGATGTAAGAAAATAGTTCAAACCGCACCTCCTACGCCAACATCCACCACCCTACTGTTCATTGTTCATTGTTCACAGTTTCTAATTTCGGCCCCGTCCGTTTTCCGACGAACGGATCGGAGTAACCTGCTCCTTCGGCCTCTCAGATCTTCTCAGGCCAAGACGAAGCATCTCCTGCTTGTCCCGAAGCTCCTCCATCAGGTGTTCATTTAGTCGCTGCTTGGCCAGGTTTGCGGCCAGGAGAATGGCGTTCATAATGGCCTTGCCATTCGAGGCGCCGTGGCTGATCACGCAGTTCCCGTTGACACCGAGCAACGGAGCTCCTCCATATTCGGAATAGTCCATCCGTTTCTCGAGCCGTCGCATGGCGCGGCTCATGAGGAAATAGGCCACTTTGGCCCTCAAATTATCCTGTGCCTCCCATCGGAGGATGGCGCGAATGGTCTCCCAAAGTCCTTCGCTCGTCTTGAGAACGACATTCCCCACAAACCCATCGCAAACGATCACGTCCACCTTCCCACTGTTGAGATCGCGACCCTCCACATACCCGACGTAGTTCAAATCGGTCTCGGACAAGATCTCGTGAACCTCCCGCGTGAGCTCGTTTCCCTTGCCTTCTTCCTCCCCATTGCTCAGGAGGCCGATCCGGGGCTCACTCCTTCCCAACATGGCCTTCGCATAGGCATCTCCCATGAGGGCGAACTGGACAAGGTGAGAAGGCCGGCAGTCCACATTACCACCCGAGTCGATTAACACCGTCGAGCCTTTGAGGGAGGGATGGACCGTAGCAATGGCAGGACGATCAACCCCTTCCAGTTTTCTGAAGATCACCATCGCGAGAGCCATCGCCGCTCCGGAATTGCCTGCAGAGACCACTCCGCTGACTTCGCCCTCCTTTGCGAGATCAATGGCTACTTTGACGGAGGTTTCCTTCATCCGCCGAAGGACCACCGATGGCGAATCATGCATCGCCACAACATGGGGAGCATGGTGGATATAGATCGAAAGCTTCGAGGTTGGATATTTGGACAGCTCCTTGCTGACCGCATCCTCATCCCCAACGAGAACCACCTTGATCCCATGATGCTTGGCCGCAAGATAAGCACCCTCTACGATGGCCTGGGGAGCATAGTCCCCTCCCATAGCATCAACCGCGATCTTCATTCTCTATCACCCGCTTCGATTGATGATCTCACTTCTCTTCTTCAATGGAAATGATTTCCCTTCCCTTGTAAGCTCCGCACTTGGGGCAAACATGGTGAGGTAATACCGGTTCATGACACTGAGGGCACTCTGAAAGGGTGGGCTCGCTCAGTCGCTTATGAGCCCGACGCTGATCCCTTCTCGCCGGCGATGTTCTCCTTTTCGGTACTCCCATATCGAAATCACCCTTTCCGGAAACCGATGGCTCTCGGGGTCCGACCTTCTCCCTCTTCGGTCGATTCGGACCCGGGCTGAGCCCTTGAGTCGCTTTCCATCTGAATTCTACGAAGACCCCAAATGCCCCTTCACCTCGGAAGAGGGCCTATCTCGGTTCAAATCCCTGTTAGAAATCAAATTTTGTTTGTATAACCGATCCTCGCCTTAGGAATCAAGTTTCCAATTCTTTAAGACCGAAAAGCCTGTTTCAAAGGTCTCCCTTGGGCAACCACAGCTTGAAAGGTTGAGATCCGTTCCGCAGACCGGACAGAGTCCTTTGCAGTCCTGTTGACAAAGGGGCTGCACGGGAATCTCAAGAAAGACCTGCTCACAGGCGATCTCGGAAAGGTGAATCTCCCCTCCCCCGAAGAAGTTTGATTCCATATCCTCCTCGGCGAGTTCCACCTCTTCCTCGAAGGGTGCCTCCTTCAGGGGAAGCAACGTGAGATCAAAACTCGATGTCAAGGGAAACGGGAAAACTTTGAGGCATCGGACACACCGAAGTTCCAGGACGGTTTCGACGCTCCCTTTGATCAAAACGGTCTTGCCCGCTTTGACGATGCTTGCCTTCGAATCGAGCGGCTTCTTGAACTCAAAATCAATTTGCGAGAGTGTCCTGAGGTAGGATGAAAGAGAAGGAAGCTCTTCCCTCCACTCCAGACACAACCCCTCGTCGGGGATCTCATCCCATTTCAACGTTCTCATCGCACAGCTATGCCATGGATCTCTATCGTTCAGCGGTATCTTTTGCCTGAAGAGATGTCATCCCTCGTACAAGGCAGGCATACACCTTCGGGACCAGGGTCATTTTACTTACAACAACCCTTAACCCCATCTCGGCGAATCAATTAAAACTTTCTTTTAACAGATTTGGACCATTCCCGCAAGGGCAGAGATCGAATCCTGCTCCCTCCAAGGGCTCCCAAAGATGTTCCCTCCAGGGGCCGCGACCTGACAATGGTGTCAAGAAGACCCGCTTGAAAAGGCCTTTGTGGCCTCCTCTCCGGGGCTTCGCAACGCAACGGCCGGGTTAAGCCTTCTTCATCCTTTGCCAAACAAACTCTGAAATATCCATGACCTCGATCGGAACTTTCTTTCTTCGGGCGGTGCTCTGGATGGTTCGTACACACTGTTGACAGGCCGTGATCACCCGGTTTGCTCCGGTCGCCAGAATCTCTTCGATCTTCGCCTGGGCCATCTGGGCTGTGAGGGCAGGACGAACCATCTCAAGATCGCCGCCCCCGCCGCAGCACGTACAATCCCTTCCATGATTCTTCATCTCCACCAACTCGACGCCAGGAATGGAGCGGAGAATCTCTCTGGGCGCTTCGTAAACGCCGCTTGCTCGTCCTAGATCGCAGGGGTCGTGATAGGTCACCTTCATCTTCGTATCCTCAAAGGCGATCTTCCCGTCGTCGATGAGCTTCTTGAGGAATTGCGTGGAGTGAAAGAGCTCGAGGTCGGCTCCGTATTCTTCGCTCCAGACGCGGTAACAAGAAGGACACGCAAAGACCACGCTCTTTGCTCCCTTCGCCTGAACCTCTCTGAGGTTATGTTCCATGAAGGCCTTCGCATCCTTTCTCATCCCGGCCGCAAGGAGAGGGAATCCGCAGCACCATTCTTTCCCTCCCAGGAGGGTGAAGTCCACTTCGGCCTTGTCAAAGATCCTGACGAGGGCCTGGGGAATCCGCTTCGTCATCGGGAAATAGGAGGCGACGCATCCCACGAAGTAGACCACCTCGGCCTTCTCTTTCTCATACCTTTGCTTCCCGTCATCGCCAAGGGCTTCCGCCCACAGGGCCCTCTCTTCGTTGGGCTCTCCAAGGATGTTGTGGACCGATTGGAGCGTTTCCCGCAGTCGACGAAGACCTTCGGGATAAGCTTCCTTTTCGACAACGAAGCCCCTCAGGGCCGTCCTTAATTCCTTCGTTTCAATCAGGGCGGGACAGACCAGCTCGCATCGACCGCAGAGTGTACAGAGATAAGGCTCCTCAAGATGGGTTTTGAGAACGTCAGAGATGCCTCCACCTCCGGATGAAGCCTGTCGAAATCCCAAGGTCCCTCGAATCAACGAACGTAGGTGACCAAAGAGCCCGCCCATCGTTGTGCCCAATTCGTGGGTCTGGCTAAAAACCGGGCAGACCTCCACGCAGCTTCCGCACTTTACGCAGGCGTCCAATGCGAGAAGGTCCTTGGGCGAAAGAGGAACGAGGCCTCTACCTCTTTCGGATCTGAATGCCCAGGGAGGCATCGCATTGGCAAACATGACGGCTGGGATGGTCAGGATGTGCCAGAGCTTCTTGTTGAATGGAATCACCCCCACAAGGGATCCCAAGAAAAAACCGGCAAGGGCCCAAGAGGGGCCGTTGAGGGAAACCCAGGGAAGCCCAAGGGGGGCAATCACCTTGCTCAACCCAAAGGCTACAAACCAATAGCAAGCCACGGAAGATGGAACAGAGTAGGTCAGGATGCTGATCGCCTCGCAAAAGAAGCGAAGAATGAACCATCCTCCTAAAAGGTTCACGGCAACGATGTCACCGAGAGACGTTTCGAAGGTGACGACCTTTGCGATGAATCGACGATAAAGTGCGATGATCTCTCCGGCGAGGATCATGGCCCCAAAAAGGTCAAACGAGATGGCGAAAAGAGCGTCCCGCAGGGAGAGGAAAGAGGTAGTCAGATCGCGCATGTAGAAAAAATCACAAAATGGCGCGTAAAGAAAACGGAGCCAGAGCGGAAAGCCCTCGAACTGGGGCATCACCTCTGCTTTAAGATGGCCGGCAACGAGAATCCCCGGATATCCGACCATGATGAGGACTTTCATGAGCCATCTTAACCGATCTTGTCTCCAGAGCCTCCTTTGAAGGATGCCGTCAAGGACAAGCCCTTCCATGAACCGCAGGATTCTTTTGCTGAAAAGGGTTTCTACGACGCCCCGGAGCAGCGGTAAAACCTCCCAATCGGCCCGCCAATAGAGGAAAAAGCGCCATCCGAGACCAGCGAAGAAAAGGAGGGCGCCAGCCATGAAGAAAAGGACAAACAACGGATGCTCTGTCACGGTATATCATCCTTCCTTTCTTAATGGATCTTATGGATCGATCATTGCGCGAGGAAATCGGGCCTGGGAGAGAAGAAGCGAATGGGAGAAGATTGAAGCGTCATGCTCCGCGCGCCGGGGCTTGGATCGCCGTCCCGGCTCAGCCACGGCCTGCCGATACCTGGTTCTTCTGTGAAACTCCCCGAGACACCAAACCGTATCAACCCGAGTGTTGCAAAAATCCTTCCACGAAGGAATCCGCTGAGAGCGCCAAAGAGGCCTTGTGGCGGCACCTTGAGGAAGCGAAATACCCACTTGCGCGAACTCCGCTGGTCTCCACTCTTGGTCAAACCTGGGATTGCCGTATCTATGTCAAGAAAACCCCCTTGACAATGCCTCCAGGGCGCCCTCTCCGGGGCTCCGCAATGCAAACGGATGGGCAAATGCTCTCGGTCTTTCATGAGCAACAACGGGAAATCGCTCTTCCTACGCGTTTCTACCCAAGGTCTTGGAAACTCCTCGTCAAGATCATCACCCGAGTCTCACTCATTTTCCTGCCTGAGCCGAGGGATGCTTCATCCACAAAAGTCCGAGACGCCTCATAAGAGGTCTTAAAAAGGCGGCCTGATTGCTTTCGTAAGAGATTGCTTCTCCAATTAATGATAACATTGAGGCCCGTTTCGATCCAGCATGTCCTCTGCCCCCACTCCCCTACTCAGCCAGGTTCGAAAACCAACTTCTCCGGCCAAAACCCTTCGCTACGAAGCACCGAGGTTACGCCCTATCGGCCCTCCTTTTTCGCCCCTCCTCCGAGGCTTTCCAGTTTGCCAAGATCGATAAACGGCACCGCACCACCTGAAACCTGAGGCAAAATCCCGTTCCATCGCTCGATGCTCTTGTATTGGACCAAAATGGGGCTGAGAGAGCGCGCCAGAACCTCGTTCGCCTTGGCCTGTCCCTGAGCGACCACCAGGATGGCCTCGGCCTCTCCCTTGGAGGTGGCCACTTTTTGCTGAGCTTCGATCTCCCGCTGGGCAAGGATCTGTCGTTGGGTCTCCACCTGCTGCTGGGCCACCTGCTTGGCCTCAATCGCCTTTTCGTATTCAGGAGAAAACCGGATGTTCGAGAAATAGATATCATCCACGATGATGTGATACCGTTTCAGGTTGTCCCCCAGTTTGGTCATCGCTCGTTTTCGGATTTCCTCCCTCTTTGGAAGGATCTCGGTAATGGGGTAGATGGGAACGACCTCCTTGACAAAATCGTTAAACGCGGGATCGATCACCTTGTTCGCAAAATCGAGGCCCACTTTCTGATAGAGGTCGTTCACGTAGGCCGGATCAATGTGGAAGTTCATCATGCCCGTCAATTTTACCATCTGATATTCCTTGGAGGCCGCGTCGATCTCTTTGAAAGGATGGGGCTGAACGCGAACGTCCACTTTGATCACCTTTTCAGCGATGGGAACCTTGAAATTCAATCCCTCGGGCATGATCCTCTTCTCCACGCTCCCCCACCAGAGAACGACGCCTCGATGGCCTGCTGGAACAATGACAAAGCAACCCCAGCCGATCACAAAAAGAAGGACAAGGAGGATGAGGTAACCGATCGTACGCGGCCTGGGGCCCCTTAGTTCGAAGGATTCAAACGTCTGTTGTGGCATATGCCCCCCTTTCTTCGAGGTGAAGCGTATAAGGATTCCGGACGACCTCAATTCCGTAGAAGGGCCGGCCGAGAGGCCTGCGCATCAGAGGGATTACCACGACCATCGGGATCGATGGGTGGTCACGTAAGGCTCACCCATTCGGGCTTCGCCTGTCCTCAGGGCGGCCTCCCGCACCTCGTGGGAAACCCTCTCCTGAACCTTCCGGTTAAAAACGCTCGGAATGATATAGTCTTCCCGGAGTTCTTCCTCCCCTACGACCGAAGCAATGGCCCGGGCTCCGGAAAAAAGCATCTCGTTATTCACCCTTCGGGCGTGGCAGTCCAAAAGCCCTCTAAAAAGCCCTGGAAAACAGAGGACGTTGTTGATCTGATTCGGATAATCGGATCTCCCTGTGGCAATAATCCTTGCATGACGCCCCACTTCTTCGGGCATGATTTCCGGAACCGGATTGGCCATGGCAAAAAGAATAGGGTCTTTGGCCATCTTCTTTACGTCTTTGAGACGAATCGCTCCGGGCTGAGATAGGCCGATGAAGACATCCGCTCCGTTCAGCGCCTCGGAAACCGAACCCTGCAACCGGGCCGGGTTCGTGATCTTGGCCAACTCTTCTTTCACGGGATTCATGTTTTCTTTTCGCCCCTCGTAGAGGATGCCCGCTCGGTCACAGCCGATCACCTCTTTCGCCCCTGCCGAAAGAAGCAGACGAATCGAAGCCACCCCTGCGGCACCCAATCCACTTACAACGATTCGAACCTCTTCGATGCCCTTTCCCACAATTTTAAGGGCGTTCATCAACCCCGCGAGAATCACCACAGCCGTTCCGTGTTGGTCGTCGTGGAAAACGGGAATATCAAGTTCCTCCCGCAAGCGACGCTCGATCTCGAAGCAGCGGGGACTCGAGATGTCCTCGAGATTGATGCCTCCGAACCCCGGAGAAAGCCATTTGACGGCCGAGACAATGGCTTCAGGATCTTTTGTATCCAAACAGATGGGAAAGGCGTCAACGCCACCGAATTCCTTGAAGAGCATCGCCTTTCCCTCCATCACAGGCATGGCTGCCTTGGGTCCGATATCCCCCAAGCCCAGGACAGCAGAGCCATCGGTGACAACCGCGACCGTGTTCCTTTTGATCGTCAAATCATAAACCCTTTGGGGATCTTCATGGATCGCCATACACACCCTGGCCACTCCCGGCGTGTAAGCCATGGAAAGATCGTCCCGTGTGGTGAGGGGAATCTTGTTTCGAATCTCGATCTTCCCTCCATGATGAAGGGCAAAGGTACGATCGGCAACGCTTAGAATACGGATGCCCCGAACCTTTTTCAGCCCCTCGATCACCTTCTCCCCACCCTCGAGATCCCCAACGCTGACCACGATATCACGAAGTACGGTCCCCTTTCCGAAACCCATAATGTCGATAGCGCCGATATCCCCTCCCGCCTTGCCGATGGCCGAGGTAACCTTTCCCAACATGCCGGGCCTGTTCGGAATTTCAAGACGTACACGGAGGCTGTAACTGGGGGTAGGTGTCTTGATCATGAGCTTTCTTCACTCCTTTCAGGGCGGGAGCGAGCTAAGTCGCCCTTCTATTCAACAAGCGGTGCCGAAAAAGGAGCTCCTTCGGCTGAAGGAGCTCCTGACGTGTCATTCAACGATAAAATCCCCCGCGCGAAGGTTTAGGGGGCGGTGGCAAAGGTTAAGGTGGCTTCGTAGGGCAAGGGCTTGCCCTACGAATGGCGAAAAAGAATACTCCCGCACCAGGCCAGCCCCGGGCAACCGCACAGGGTTGCCCCTACAAAGAACCAACCCTGCGGAAGCGCCCGGAGAGGCTGGGAATGGACCGCGAGTATTTTCATGGTTCATGGGCACCCTCCGGGCATGGGGCATTTTTCAGAGGATGATTATCCTTCTTCTAAGGTCTCAGCGTCCAACCCACGGGTTTGGCACAGAACTCCCTTGCTGCATCGACCGGATAGAGGGTTCTTTCAATGTCAACAACTACACCGAAACAGTGATCGAATCGCCAGAACGTGTAGCGGGTCCGAGGAAACTGAAACTCAGACACTCCCCGGGGTATCAGGACTTCATCCACCTGTATGAGGACCTGATCCTTGTC